>Ga0255768_10003521_pt1 | contig 15541 bp, 22 predicted proteins | sample 071ome_33_FD_179983 | JGI IMG/M metagenome (GOLD analysis project Ga0255768, IMG submission 179983) | Coastal salt marsh microbial communities from the Groves Creek Marsh, Skidaway Island, Georgia - 071412AT metaG (version 2) | ecosystem: Environmental > Aquatic > Marine > Intertidal zone >...
GACATCTAACAGAAGAACTAATCTTGGCATTAGTTAAACTATCTGGACATACAGTAACTGACGAACAGAAACAAGTAGAGGTAGGAGGAATCCGAGGCTCTATGGACTGTAAGATTGATGGTGTCTTAACTGATGTTAAATCTGCATCTTCTTATGGATTTAAGAAGTTTAAAGATGGTTCTTTAATTGAAGACGATGCTTTTGGATATGTAGATCAGATTAAAGGATATGCACACGCTGAAGGTGAAAGACAATTCGGTTGGTTAGCATTCGATAAGTCTCTAGGACATTTAACATATCTTAAATATGATATGGATGATGAGTCTTCAAGATATTGGAGTAAGTTAAATTTAACTAATATCGAAGATAGAATAGAACATATTAAGACTGTAGTGGAACAAGAAGAACCACCTGCAAGATGTTATAATTTAGAACCTGATGGTAAAAGTGGTAATATGAAACTTCCAGTGGGATGTGCATACTGTCAATATAAACATACGTGTTATCCAGAACTAAGAACTTTCCTATATTCAACAGGACCTAGATTCTTGGCAGAAGTTGTTAATATTCCTAATGTATTGGAGATAGATAAAGATGGCAACGCCAAAGTTCAGGAGTAAATTAGAACAGGAGTGTGCTGCCGCACTAGGTAAAGAATGGAAGTACGAACCTGGAAGGATAGCATACACTGTAAGAAGAAACTATATCCCGGACTTTGTCTGTAGAAATCACTTTATAGAAGTTAAAGGTTTCTTCAGAGCCGGAGATACTCAAAAGTATAAGGCAATTGCAGAACAACTACAATTTGAAGGAAAACAACTTATATTTTTGATGCCTAATCCAGATAAGATGACTCGTAAAGGAGGTAAAACATCTTATAGGGATTGGTGTAAGAAACATAATATTCCTATATTCTCAACTAAAGAGATCAAAGAATTAAAGAAATGGACAAGAAAGCAATAAACCCATCACACTACAGAGAACATCCTAGTGGTATAGAGGCAATACAAGTTACTGAACATATGAACTTTTGTCTCGGTAATGCTATTAAATATATTTGGAGAGCAGATTTGAAACATACAGATAATGGTCTGGAAGATTTAAATAAGGCTCTATGGTACATACAGAGGGAAATTACAAGGAGAGAAACTAATGACTCTGGACGAAGTAAAGGAAAAATTAGTAGCTAAATACTATGACGAATGTCTAATCTGTGAAATACTAGATATTAGTGTAGAAGATTTATTAGATAGATTTGAAGACAGAATATTAAGTAAGATGGAATTTTTTAGAAGAGAATCGATTGAGGAGAATGAATATGATGAGCATTGAGTTAGTATCTTTATTGGTACTTGCCATAACTTTAGTTGGTGGTATTGCATCTTACTATTATGGAGAAGATAAATACGGTAAAGGTATACTAGATGGAATACAGATGCATAACAGTGGTCGTTTAACATATACGACATATATAGAAGATGGTCAGGAAATGTTAAAAATAGATATTAAAGAAGAAGAGTATGAAGAGTAGTTATTTAGGAATCACAATAGATAGAAAGAGAGACAAGAAGATGTCTGAACAAGCAAGAGAACTTGTTACTAATTACTATCTAAGAGGTAAAGAGAAGTCACCACAAGAGGCATATGCAAGAGCCTGTGTTGCTTATAGTGGTGGAGATTTAGAATTGGCACAAAGATTATATGATGCAGTGAGTCAAGGTTGGTTTATGTTTAGTAGTCCTATCTTGTCTAATGCACCATTACCAGGAGAAAAGGTAAGTGGTTTACCTATTAGTTGTTTCCTTAGTTATGTTCCAGATGATCTAGAAGGTTTAATCTCGCATCAATCTGAACTTGCCTGGTTAAGTGTTAAGGGTGGAGGAGTAGGTGGACACTGGGGTGATGTAAGACCTGTCAGTGATAAAGCACCAGGACCTATTCCATTTATTAAAGTATCTGACAGTTCTATGACTGCATATAAACAAGGACAAACAAGGAAAGGAAGTTATGCTGCATATATTGATATCTCGCATCCAGACATTATTGAATTCATCAACCTTCGAGTACCTACTGGAGGTGATAGTAATAGGAAGTGTTTTAATATTAATAATGCTGTCAATATTACTGATGCCTTTATGGATTGTGTTATCGATAATAAGCCTTGGAGTCTTACTGATCCTAGTAACGGTGAAATCCGTGATACAATACCTGCAAGAGACCTTTGGCAAAGACTCTTAGAAGTTAGATTCAGAACTGGAGAACCATATTTAAATTTTATAGATGAAGCAAATAGAAATTTACCGAAAGAACTTAAAGATAGAGGACTTAAGATTAGAGGAAGTAATCTTTGTAATGAGATTCACTTACCCACAGATAGTGACAGGACGGCAGTATGTTGCCTATCCAGTGTCAATCTTGAGAGATTCGATGAATGGAGAGATAAGGGACTCGTATCTGACTTAATTGAGATGTTAGATAATGTGTTAACAGAGTTCATAGATAATGCCCCTCACGAGCTCGCTAGGGCATCACATTCAGCATATCAAGAGCGTAGCCTAGGGCTGGGTGCAATGGGTTTCCATTCGTACCTACAATCGAAGAATATTCCTTGGGAGTCTGCACAGGCAACTGGACAGAACTTAAGGATGTTTAAACATATTAAGGAGGAAGCAGTTGAAGCTACTGAAAGATTGGCTAAGGTACGCGGAGAATACCCAGATGGTAGAGGAAGTGGCAGAAGGAATAGTCATCTTCTTGCTATTGCCCCTAACGCTAATAGTTCTATTATCTGTGGTACTTCTGCTTCCATTGAGCCTATTAAGTCTAATGCTTATACCCATAGGACTAGAGTTGGGTCTCATCTTGTGAAGAATAGACATCTTGCTAGAGTTCTAAACGAACACAGATTAAGATTAGGTTTTGAGAAAGATTGGTTAAACGAACAGTGGTCTGATATTATCCATCACGAAGGATCAGTCCAACATTTAGATTATCTCACAGATTGGGAAAAGGATGTATTTAAGACTGCATTCGAGATTGACCAACTGTGGGTAGTAGAACACGCAGCAACCAGACAACCATTTATATGTCAAGGTCAAAGCGTTAACCTGTTCTTCCCTGCGGGTAGCGAGAAGGCTTCCGTGAACAAAGTACATCTCGCAGCGTGGGGTAAGAAACTTAAAGGTCTTTATTATCTACGTACTAATAGTGGTGCTACTGCTGAACAGATAGGTAAGAAGGTAGAGAGGATTAAATTAGAATCATTTAAAGAGGAGGATACTGAATGTCTGAGTTGTCAGGGGTAGGTGTATTAGATGAGGCACAAACATATAAACCTTTTAATCATCAGTGGGCAATGGAAATTGCTGAAGAACACGAGAAGATTCACTGGGGTATATGGGAAGTTAAACTACAAGAAGATGTAGATCAATGGAAGAGAGGCAATATTACTCCAGAAGAAAAGAATCACATTACTCAGATATTAAGATTATTTACACAATCGGATGTACAAGTAGGTCAGAATTACTGTGATCTCTTCTTACCTAAGTTTCGTAACCACGAGATTAGGAATATGATTATGTCTTTCGCAAATAGAGAAGGCACACACCAAAGAGCCTATGCATTACTGAATGATACATTAGGATTTGATGATAGTGAGTATTCTGCATTTTTAGAATATAAACAGATGAAAGACAAGATAGAATTTATGCAAGACAATGATGTAGTTACTCTACACGGTCTAGCTAAATCTTTGGCACAGACTTGTGTCAATGAAGGGATGTCTCTATTCTCTGCTTTTGCTATGTTACTTAATTACCAAAGATTCGGTAAGATGAAGGGTATGTGTGAAGTAGTTGAGTGGTCTATTAGAGACGAGTCTATGCACGTTGAAGGTATGTCTCGACTGTTTAGACAATTTTGTAAGGAACATCCAAGAGTTGTAACGGATGAATTTAAGAGGGAAATTTATGAAATGGTTAGAGTTGCTGTCTCACTGGAAGACAAGGTTATCGATTTGGCGTATAAAATGGGAAGTGTCGAGGGTCTTGAAAAAGGTGAGGTCAAAGATTACATCAGGCATTTAGCTGATAGAAGATTGATACAGTTAGGACTTAAAGCAAACTATGGGGTGAAGGACAATCCTTTACCTTGGGTTGAGTGGATTATTGCTGGTGATTCATTCAAGAATTTTTTTGAAGGTACTGTAACAGACTACAGTGCTGCAGGAATGAAAGGAGAATGGGGATGGTAGATGTATATATGCCAAACAACTTTGGACTAAGGGCAGTTAACTTAGCTGCAGGTAAGAAACCACTAAAGGGTGTACCTGTTGGTGGTAACTCAGAGAATGTAGTTAACCCTAGGAATACATTCAGAGAAGAAGATATTATTAAAAGAGAAGATGCTGGTAAATGGTCTTATGAAAATATGGAGTGGAAGAATGAAGCCTAAGTATAAAGTAAAAGATGTACAGGTTGTACGTACACAAACAGGTAAAGGTAAGGATGCTGAGGTAGTAGAATACACCGAGTTACTTATTGTTGATGATACAGGTAAAGAAATACCTATGAGATTTGGAGGAAGATATGCTTAGTAGTATTACTAAATGGATTTGTGATAATGGTTCTGGTCTTATGGTAGGATTTGCATTAGGCTTTGTTACTATGGGATTTGCTGCACACGCAAGTCACGATTGGAATAAACCAAATGTGTATCAGTTCCCTGCACCAGAGTTAATTACTATGGATGTAGTGAAGAATGATGGTTTTGAAGGTGGAGGTACTTATATATGCAAAGATGTATGGTCTTGTTATATGTATGTTATGTCTGCTGAGAAGCGTGGTGCTACTGAATACTGTAAGACAATCGACATCAGAAAGAATGGTAGACGTGTCTGGTTTAAGAGGTATCAATAGTGGATTCGTGGAGTGAACTTCAAAAAGAATCATCTCTCTCTTGGGTTAGGAAGTATGAAGAAGAGAAAAAGAAACGAATCGAAATCCAACAGAAATACGAAACAATCATTAAAAAACTTAAAGAACTTGCTGTTGAAAACTACTACGAAAAACTAAGAGATAGTGAAGTAGAAGGTGAGTGGAATGAAGAACGTATTGACATCATAGGTCAGAATGGTAATGAAGGTACTCACTATCAATATGAACTATGGAACTATCTAAAGGACAGAGATTTAAACGATGACTGAAGAAGATGTAATAAAATTATTAAATGTAGGACATTATAACTTTGTTCTTATGGATGAGAAGTTCTCTCGTTATGACGCTTTTGATGCTGACAACGGAATAATGTTAGAGATAAAGTGTCGTAGAAAACACTATGATGATACTATGATTGAAAAACCTAAGTATGAATGGAATAAGAAATATGCCAAAGATAATGGGTTTGAGTTTATGTATGTAGTTACGATGCCATCAGAGAATGGTGAAATGTTGTATCTTTTTGATCCTATAGGGATGGAAGAATACGAAGATTACGACTTTGGTTGGGAGACTAGAAAACTCCCAGCACAAACAGATTTTAATTGGAAAGAATGGGTAGATAAAGAAGTAGGTTATCTACACATAGATGATGCAATGATTACTTTGGAGAAGAAAACATCCCACTAAAGTTTTTATCATCCTTATTGCCTAAATATATCTTTACGTCTTTCTTATTCTTATTGTACTTTGCTGCCCTAATAGCTTCTTGTTCAAAAGTATCGAACTGACTGATATATTCTTCAGCCTCTTTAACTTTTCCTTGACCTAATAAATCTAAATATCTTTTTCTCTTAGGTCCTAAATTAAAGTCATATGTATCTGTAATATGAACTGCACCTGTATAAGGATCTACTTCAATATTAGATCTTCCTAATAGTGTAGCTAATCTAAGACTAGGATCAAACATAGATTTTAATCCTGTTTGAAATAGACCACCATCCAGAATACTCTTCTCTTCCCATCCTAAATCCTTATAACCAATACCAGAAGATTCTTTACCCTTCTTTATCTTGTCTGATGCAAGTTTTCTCAGTAAGTCTAAATCCCCTTGGTTAAGTTCTTTCTCTGTAATAGGTGAGTTAATACCTGTTAAATATTTAAGATACTCTATAGCATTAGCAGGTTTTGGAGAGAATGCCCCACCAGTACTTTTTTCTAAAGCACCAGTCATTAATCCCAAAGGAGTTAAATCAAAAGGACTTATATTAAAGTTATCTGTATTAAACTCCATTAGTAATACAACCCTCCTCTGATTTCCTCTTGTTTTTCTTTAAGTTGTTCAGTACTTCTTAAGTTCTCTGCAGCATTCTTAACACCGGCATATATGTATTTAGGTGTAATTTCACCAACAATATTAGTGTAGTCTTTTAGTAAAGACATAGCATCCATCTTTCCTTTGTACTTCTGTTCTAACTTATAAAATTTCTCTAGACCATCTACATTAGTTAATAGTAGTTCTTCTAATCTCTTATCTGCAGCACTACCTCTACCACCCGTCCATATTCTAGAAGCAAGAATTAATCCTTTTTGGAAAGGACTAACAATAGGTCTTCTTATAGTGGCAACTACTGATGCAAGGTCTATATTTAATTTCTGTTGAAACCAGTCATATACCGCACCTGTAGGAACATTAGCTACTTTCTCTAGATCAATTTTTCTTACTTTATCTGATAATCTAGCGAATGAGTTTAAATGTTTACTATAGTCAGCACCCATAATCTTATCTATAGTATATTTATTTTCAGGATTTCTTAACCAAGCCACAGCACCTTCTGGGTGATCTCCAATATGTTCTATAAATTGTCTTCTTAAAGTATTTTGTACTGGTAATTGTGCTTTAGGAGGAAGTCTACGAATATCATCTAATATTTTAGTTAAGTATTCTCTATTTTCAGTCATCTTCTTAACTACCTTACTAGGTTGATAACCCTCAACACCACCAGATTTAACTAGAAAGTGATCTCCAATTTTCTTTTCTTGAGCCCTGACAATTGTATTGATATCATCTAATCTAGTAGCGAGGTAACCTTGATGTTTTGCTGCATTCTCTAGTTCTTCTCTCATTCCAGGAAGAAGATTTAAGACATCCCTTTTATCCTTAATGAGTTTATTTACTATTGCAGGTTTAATTTCACCGTTAACTACTGCCTTAGCATAAACTTCAGACAATAGAGCATTCTTTGCTATATCTCTACCTTGAGTTCCGGCAACATCTAAAAACTGTTGTAATTGTTCTGCATCTTTTACGATTACAGGGGCAACCTGATTAGCATACTTCTTGGTGTTAATCTCTTTAATACCTTGAGAACCAAAAGGAATACCAATGTTTTCATAGTAGTTTCTATCTGCAACTTTAAGTGCAGCATTAAGATTACCAGGAATTTTTTGTCTTGCTTTATCTACAACTTGTTTGAGTTCTTCTAGTTTACTTCTTTCTATATCAGATATAGGTGTTCTTAACTTACTATTGATTGCTTTCTTAAGTGAATTTACACCAGAGAAGTTAAGTTTAGGGAACTCTGTAACTGGTTTACCGTTCTTAACTGTAGTTATTGGTTTTAAGAATCTAAGAATAGACCTTTCAATATCTGTACCTTTTCCAAACATATCATCTAGACGTGTAGACTTAACATAAGCCCAGATATCTTGAACTGCTTCTTGAGGCATAACTACTTTATCTCTCTTAGCCTTACCTAATATTTCTGCATATTCTAAAGTTCTTATCTCTTTTGCATCTCTGAGTCTATTATTAACTAACTTCTGAATCTCTATACCTCTTTCTGCACTAGTTACTTGTGGTTTTAAACTATAAGCTAATTCATCTATCTTGTTAGTATATGTAGTTTTTGACTTTTTAAGATTAGTTAATCTATTTGTTAATGATGCTCTTACTTCAGAAGTTGGTAATTCTTTAGCGAATGCCTTACCACTAACTGGAGCTCCAAATAAAAAATTACTTTTCTCTTCAATTGCATCTACAATCTTATTAATCTCTGCATCTACTTGTCCTCTTAAATTAGGATTTTTTCTTAGTAGTTTATTTAACTCACCCTTTACTACAGGATTATCAGACATAGCCATAAAAAATGGAATATCTACATCATTAAAGTAATGAGAAATTTGTTTGAAATCTTTTAGTATGTCCTCTACATTTTTAGTTTCAGACTTAGCAATGTTTTTTAATAAAGACTGAGTGTTTGCAACTGAGAATGCTTCAGTAGCATCTTTTAAAGACTTTTTAGTATTGAGCATTTTACTATTCTGGAATAATGCATTTGCCTTATCCTCTGTCTTTCTGAAGAATTTACCAGTAGCTTTTGCAGAACCCAAAGTAGAAGCCAATGTAACCACCGCTCTTGCAGTTCCTGTGTCTTCACCAGTTACCATCTCTTCTAATTGGGCAGCACCTGATCCTGCACTTTCAGCGGTAACACCAATACCGAACCACTCACCTGCACGAACAACGCCTTTAACGATAAGTTCAGTTAAAGTTTTTGCTTTACTAGCAATTACAAGAGGATCAGTCGATAATTCAGCACCTGTACCTATTATTCTTTCTACCTCACTAGATGGTAATAAGTTTAAATCTGGCTTATCCCAACCAAAAACGTCTGTTAAGAAATCAACTTGTTCTTTTTGATTCGTATCCATATTTTTAGTCCACTCTTCACCGAACTGTGTCCAAGTTTGACCACCATATCCTTTAGATAAAGTGTCATATCCAGTTTCTGCTAGTGTTTTTAAGAAGGCATAGCCACTACCAACACCTTGTTTAAATTTTCCTTGAATGTAACTATCTTCAAGATTCTGTTCTGTCTTCTCTGGATTTTCAGTAGTGGAGGCAACTTCTTGATTTTGTTCTATTGCAGCTTCACCTCTTAATGCATTAGAGATTACATCTTCAGAAGTCCCATCAGGAAACTGAACTACTTTACCGTTATATTCAATATTAATAGGCATTATTTATTTCCATTCTATTTTGCCAGTGGCAGGATTAAAGACACCGTTTACTTGAGTATTACCTATCTCAGGTTCTTCTAAAGTATCAGTCTTTTTCATATCTGTTAATTTTCTTAAAGGATCGGCATTATTAAAGAAATCAGAATTTTTATCTAAATTAATTCCTAAGCTATTATTAAAGTCCTTAAGCAGACGTGTTTGATCATTATAAGACCTTTCTTGTTCCTTATAATATTGTTCCAATACTTTAATGAATGCATCATAGTGTTTCTGTGTCTTAACACCAGTAAGTACTTCATTAACAAAGTCCCCGATATTCTCTACTAGTCCACCAGCAGACGCAATTCGAGTAATTTCACTAGATGCTTTAACAGAACTCCCAAAAATACCATTAATTGCTTGAGAAGATAATTTTTCTGCTGCCGGAGAACCTGCTTTTGCCTGAATAAACTGATTTAATGTAGTTTTAATATTACCTAATTTTTCTTTAGTCTTATTTCTACTATCTACTTGTTGATTGAAAATATTTAGTCCTGCTTTATCACTTACTCCTGCAGAGGCAACATCTTGTTTATTCTTTTGTTCCCAGGCTAGATACTCTTCTGATGCTAATGCTTCATTACCATTATGTTTTTTAAGTAACTCGTTATATTTAACTCTCTTTGCCTTTGCTGATGCATCAAACTTATCTCCCGCAGTTAGTTTCTGCATAACAGGAATTACATCAGTTGCAAACTTCATACCATATTTAGGATTAATAGAATTAAGATTATTATAGGTTAACATAACAGAATCTTTATTCGTAATATCTAATCCCTCTAAAGCATTTGCTATTCTACCCTCTTCACTCTCCATACCAAAGTTTTTCATAACACTAGGTAACATATCGGTAAGATTACTACCGAACATCTGTGCCATCTCGACTAGTGATCCTGGGGCTTTCTTTTTAGTTTCTCCGAATAATCCTTTCATTTACTTCTCCTAAACACCAAAATTGACTGGTGTGCCAAAGAAACTCATTCCACCACCTGTAGTTCCTGTAGGTGAATAGTCTCCTATTGCCTGACCTAAACTAAACATAGGAATGTTTTGAGCCAAAGCACCAGTTTGATATGCACTAGTTAATGGGGCATATGCATTAGAGGTTGCATTAGCAAGAGTGCCTGAAGTACCTCTACCAATTTGAGACAAAGATATAGGTTGTGATGTTAAACCTAATGCACTTGTCTGATAACCTTTTGCTCTGTTAATTGCATCTACAAGTTCTGCAGTTAATAGACCTCTTTGTCTTTCTTTTTCACCAAGTACATTCTTAGCAGTAGTCTGTCCTATATCTGCAAGAGCTCTTGAACCTTGTTTAGTTCCTATAGTTCCTTTACCATATAATCTTCCTAAAGCAGATTCTAATGCTTCTTCTCCACCTTTAGTAATATAATCAATATTTTCTTTAGCACGTCTAGCTGACTCAGTGTCTATGTACTCAGGAGTCATTGCTGTCGCATAACCTAAGTCTCTTGCTGCCTGATTAAAGTATTGACTAAATAATCCTTGTATAGCAGGGTCTAAACCTAACTGATAACTTTTAGTTGCTTCGTCATATACTGCATAACCTGTTGGATCAAAGACAGAAACTGGAACTGCGGCTTCTTTAATTGCCTCAGCTTGAGTCTCTGCTGCCCCAATTGTTTTATCAGATGCGTTATCTAACGCTTTCTTCTGAAGTGCATAACTAATTAATGCTGAACCTATATCAAATGCCATTTATTTTCTCCTTACCAAAATCCACCGCCCCAATCAGAGACGCCAACATCACCATCAGAACCTCCAGCATCGAAAGTTCCATATCCTGCTCCAGAATCTGTTATTCCTCCAGAATCACTACTACTATAATCACTAGAACTATCACTAGAACTATAATTAGGTGATTCTACTCCAATATCATCTATAGTAGTATATCCATAAGTTCCTGTATCTACATAGTTAGGATCAAATGCAGATACATCTCCCCAGTTAACTGCACCGGAAGAATCTACATAACTACCTGAAGGATAAATTGTTTCTCCGGTTGTAGGATCTACTTCTGTTAACTCTGGTGGTACTGAATTGCCATATTGATCATATAACCAACCACCCAACATTCCTAATATAGGTCCACCAAAGATTGTTCCTGCTATAGAACCTGGATTCATATTAAACATATTATCCATACTGAACCCACCGAATAGATTACTTAAGTCATTACCTAATGCATCCCAACCTTGAAATTCTGGAACATTTTCAGTAGTAGGGAAGCTACTGTCTCCACCACTATCAGTAGACACAACTGGTTGTTGATACACAGGTTGTGTCACAGGTGTAGTAGTTTGATTATACCCAGGCAAGAAAGGAAACTGTGAGATATTACTTGATTGTAAATACCACGGTAATGAAGGATCATACCCAGCATACGCCGTACCACTTGTAGGTTGTCCTGTTATCGATGCAGGTGCTCCCCATTGTGTCTGTGGTTGAACATATTGATTACTGAACATACCTTGTTGATAAGGATTGATGTTCATAGAAGAAGACAGAGGTCCATATCCTGGAGTTATTTGTTGTCCTGAACCAGGCACTGGATTTAAAAAATTCTCTGCTGTTCCATATGCTGTAGTAAAGAATGCCATAGGTTATCCTTATGTTAAATCTTGTGTTATATTACAATACATTTTTGTGCCATCAGACACACATCTAATTAAATCTACTTTAGCATTACCTGAAGTAATAGTAGGATTGTTTCCACCAACAAAACTAAAATCACTAGAAAATGTGACATCATATGATCCAGTGTTCTTAATTAAGAAAGATGCCTCTACACCAGATGTCATATTACTGACACCTAATTGATAACCATCACCTAATACATTAACAATAAATACATTAGAATTAAGTAAGTTAGCATCAGTATCTGCACTTAAAGAGATAGTATCAGAAGCTGTAGGATGTGCCTTAGTAAATGTTTGAGGAGAATCTAGAGTAACTACTTCTTCTCCACCTACTGTAGCTGTAGTTGCAGTCAATCCATTACAAGTAAAGTTTTCTCCAGCCGCACCATTAGTGTCTGCTTTAGAATTAACTGCGTTTCTTACTGCAGTAAACTCAGTATCAAAATCATCACCAGAAATTACTTTCCCTGGGTCTGTATCTGGTAGTGCATCTTTACCTGCCCAATTAACTTGTATAGAATAATTACTCATAGTATTTTACCTTTCTTAAATAATAATGATAATGATTGAAGTGATGCTTTATAACCTTTTGTTACACCATCCATTTCTAATCTTAAATATTTAGCTGTATTTGCTAATGGTATAGATGTTTCTTTTAGACCATATATAGGTTGAAACTTAGATGTAGCATATAATGAATCTGCCTTACCCCAATAAGCAGGAGAACCACTGAATGCCGGATTAAGTTTAAATGTTCTAGATAACTTAGGTGTAGTATCAAAGTCTCTATACATTCTTAAACCTACGTCTGTACCCTGTCCACCAGATACAACTAATATTAATTTCTTTAGAATAGAACTCAACACACCTTGTCCTAAATCAATCCAAGTTGTAGAAAAAGAACCAGTATACGGAGTATATGTATAGACACCAGAACCTGAATAATCTACATCATAATAACCTTCATAAGTTGCTATTCTTCCAGAACTCTGTCCTACTAGTAAACCATATGTTTGTGTATATGCCAGACTAGATGGGTTTCTTCCGTCTCTCCAATCCCAACTTGTTACTCTAGGTGTTCTCTTTTCTGTAATAAATTTAGTATCGAATACATAAGTAGCTTTTCTATTAACAAAAGATACAATATATAATCCTTCGTCTTGAACATAAACTGACTTAATAGTTGTATCATTAATAATATGATCGATTAGATCATCCTTAATAGTGATAGATTTTTCAGTTAATGGTAATTTATCTAATTGTGCTGTTCTAGCCAAAGACCTAACACCTGTCTTAGACATAAAATATAAGTCATCACCAATCTCTTGTATCGAATCCCTGGATACACAACCTATGCCTCTAATTACCTCATCTAATGCAAAATCAGCTGATGAAGGATCTTGAGGATTATTATATAAGACAATGTTCTCTTCACCAAATATAGCCAGTTTACCTGCAAAGGCTTTAATAGCAACAATAATATCGTGACCCCATACAGACTTAAGATCAATATAACCAGAACCTGATGAACCCCATTTATGATTACCTAATACATTAGTATAGAATACTACATCCGGTTCTTCAGTTATTCCCCCTACCCAAAGTCTACCATAAAACCCTAGACCACAAGAAGGATCAAATGTAGTTACACCAGAAGGTGCAGTATAACCAGAATCATTTCTACCTAAATCCCAAACATTAGGTGTGACAGAAGTATCATAATGTACATACTCTGCACCTGATTGAAAAGCAAAACAATGATTATTAAAGTTTACGAACTGCCAGTCTGGTGTACTTACTGCTGAATTATAGGGATTAATCCAAGCATTGTCTTTATCAGTTAAATCTACCTCATATATGTCACCATCCACTGCACCAAATATTAAATGTTCAGTTCCATTATAATGTTCGTGAATAGCACCTATTGCTGCACCAGCATTCAAAGTTCCCTGTTTTAGACCTTTTCTGAATGTAACCTTACCACCTTCAGTATAAGTAATATTATGTGCCTTAGTGAACCAATTTGGTCCTAATGCAGTAGGGTTTGTCTGTGTGTCTAATCCATTGACACCTATAGTATCTAAAGGAATTGATTGTAATTGTTTAGCTTCACCTGCCATTATACTACAGTCCAGTCTCTCTCATACTCAAAGTTACCGGCATCTAATTGTACTGCTAAGTTTAGAGAATCTCTTGCTTCACCGGCTACTACACTTGAGAATGATCCACCATCTTCACCTCTCTCTGCAATTGCTCTTGCCCAAGCACCTAAAATAACTGGTTGTGATGGAACTCTTAGTACCTCATCTGCCTCTTTTAATTCTTTCTGTGCTCCTACAATATTAACTGCAACTATATTTCCATCTACAGTAGAATCTGGAATAGGATAAAAATCTATATTGAAGTCTGGTTCTCTATTAGTTCCTGCTTGTGAGATACCATTAAATGCATATTTAGTAGGTTCTCCTGTAGATACTTGTGATGTAGGAAACATTCTATCATTAATCCAATCATTATGAACTTGTTCTAATTGTTGTCCTGTAGTCTTATTTCTTACATCTAACACCTTAAATGAGACACCAGCACCTCTAGTTGCATCACCAAGTGTATATTGCATATTACCATCTCTAAGTCTTAGATTGAATGTCTCTCTTAATGCGTTCCAGTCGTGATAAGACTCTACATTCTTTTTAGCGTCATTAACTAATTCACCTATAAGTTTTTGATAATCAGTTACTGATACTGAATCATATAAATCACCAGACCAATCAGACTGAATAGTATCTTCTCTCAATCTTCTTAGTACACTATTAATAAGTTCCCTATAAGTCACTACCTACTCCTAAAATTTCCACTTAAAGTTAAGAAAGTCATCTTTAAAAGGATTTACATTCATAGTACCATCATTACCTATACCAAAGTCCCATCCTTTGTCTTTCTTTTCTTTAAAGTAGTCATAACCCTGGAATATACCTTTACCATTTCTTAACATCATATAACACTTCTTCTGCATTTCCGGATCAGTTATTTCCTCACATACTTTTAATGCCTTATCAAAACTTCCCTCATCTGAAGGACCTTCAGTATCTGTAAGAGACATTGGTGATAGACTAAACATTCCTGTTGGATTTAATTCTGCAGCCATTATTTTCTCCTGTTTTTACTAGCTTTATATCCTATATATGCTTTATTAGCTGCCATCTTAGTCTTATAGATACACTTACCGCTTTTACCTATCTTATAACCTTTAGGACATTTATATACTGGCATCTAACACCTCCATCTGCGTCTTGCTTGACGTATCCTTGAATTAGGATTATTTCTGGTCTTAGCTGAACTTCTTTTAAGTTGACCTAATGACCTAGCACAATATGATTTTCTTCTTGCCGCTCTAGATTTACTAGGTTTCTTTTCAGTTACTGCAGTCTGTAATTTAGAACCAGGATTAGCTCTACGATATGCGGCTACTCCTTTCTTAGTCATCCCTGCACCAGATTTGGTCTTACGATAGTTACCACCTGTTCCAGTGGTCCTTCTAATAGCTTTAGTTTTCTTTCTTTCTGCCATCTAATTATACCATATTAAAGGCTTAATGGGTTGACATTTCTATTATCAAACTTATTCTCTGCTTTATCTATATCCCTCTCAAGTCTCGAAATATTCGATTCTACGGACTTTAATCTTTCACCCATACCTATGATAGCCTCAGAATTTGCAGTGACTCTACCAGACATAGGTGCATCATCGTATGCTGTAGTCTTATCGTGTGCTTGTGATTGTAGTGCAGAGATAGAACCTTGCATACCTTGATACTCTTGCCAGAATAATGTACCTGACCAAGCGATACCAGCTACTGCTACTGCAATAGTAACAATCCACTGT
>Ga0255768_10003539_pt1 | contig 15500 bp, 16 predicted proteins | sample 071ome_33_FD_179983 | JGI IMG/M metagenome (GOLD analysis project Ga0255768, IMG submission 179983) | Coastal salt marsh microbial communities from the Groves Creek Marsh, Skidaway Island, Georgia - 071412AT metaG (version 2) | ecosystem: Environmental > Aquatic > Marine > Intertidal zone >...
TCGTTTGAGCCTTATTATTAAAGTCAATAACCTGAGGTGGCTGTCCGGAGTCTATTATTGCTGTGGGGTTTACATCCTCCCATTTAGGGATTAGCGCCTCGATTGCAATTTTTGGGAAATTTAGACAGAGCCACAACATTCTTGACTGACGGGGTGGGTTGTAGCTAGCGCAGATACGGGCATTCCTCCTCTACGCTTCGTGATATTGATTATTGTTTGATCGCATTTGCCGTCAACGGTGATTCTCCAAGGGGTGGGGACGTTTCGTGGGGCTGACTCCGTGTTGATAAAATAAGCTCCAAGTGTCTCTTGGGTATCGATCGCGAGTTGTAATCGCCTTAAAATTTTTTCGGTTACAAACGAAAACCAACCAACGACTGCGCTACAGGATGTTGAGCTGATAGCCTGATCCATTGCCCAAGCTGTATCCGAGGTGTTTGAGGTCGCAATTACTAGAATTTTTTTTATGTCGATGCCCTTTGTGGATAGTGCTGGGGCATAGGGAATATATGGTGGGCAGATGAGAGCAATCCATTTATCTTGTTGGGATAGCTTTTTCAATGCGGGCGTTAATAAGGAAAACTCACCAATTCCTACTTGTTTTGATGTGAATTCAATTAGCGCGCCTAGTGGCCATCCTCCAATAGCTTGGTCAATGCTATTGATTCCAGATGTAATGAAATGGGTATTTCGACGAGATCTTTCCTTGCCGCGCCATATATAAGGAGAGTGATGTATATCTTGTAACGCTGTTGCCATGGCTTTGCTTAGTTTATTTTTCCGTTTCTAATGATCCCTACTGCAAGTCCTTCGATTAGGAATTGATCTCGCTCTGGGTCGACCTGAATCGGTTTAAATTCTTCGTTCTCTGGTTCTAACCAGATTTCTTTATTTTTCTTTCTGAGTCGTTTAACAGTTACTTCGTTATTAATCCTAGCGACCACTACTTGCCCCGAGCGCGCTTCCATAGTTGTGTGCACGGCTAACAGATCTCCATCTTGAATGCCGATATTGCGCATACTGTTACCTCGTACCTTTAGAAGGTAATCGGCCTGTGGTTTAAATAGCGACTGTTCGACTTGCACTCTGCTTTGAATGTGTTCCTCTGAAAGAATGGGGTGCCCCGCAGCTACTTTTCCGATAATTGGTAGGCCGATATCTTTCGTTAGCTGTATTCCTCTTGATGTTCCTCTGCTTATTTTTATATGCCCTTTTTTTTCCAATGCTCGTAGATGTTCTTCCGCGGCATTAGGGGATTTGAATTGGAATACACGAGCAATATCTGATCGTGTTGGCGGGAATCCGGTGGATTGAATGAACTCTTGGATGAGTTTGAGTATTTCAGATTGTCTGTGGGTTAGTGATTTCACGGTTTTTCCTTAAAAATCTATTAACTGTAATTATATACAGTATTTTTTATTTTCCAACGATTTTGAAATCCACCATCAGCGGGCGCCCCAAATTGGTGCAAACCGCTCAATTTAGGTATTCGATTTTTGTGCCTTTTTGGTGCTGAAGACGAGTTAAAGATATTTTTATTTTTGTAAAAATTCTTTTTTAAAAAATATTATATTTTTTAAATATATGAATTTATTGATTAATTTATTTATTTTTAAAAAGTTGGCATGGTGTTTGCTTATATATCCATTGAAAGCCGTAGGTAAGGATTAATTTTTATCAATACCAACGGCCAGTAGAAAGTTTTCATTAACACCATTAAGGAAAAAACGATGAACCGTAAGCAATTTATCAAATCGCTTGTAGGGCTAACCTTTGGTCTTGGCGCAGCAGTCGCAGTGACTGCTAAGGCTGCTGATACGATTAAGGTCGGCATTCTCCATTCACTATCGGGAACGATGGCTATTTCTGAGACTGCTCTCAAGAATACTGCCCTCATGACCATTGAAGAAATTAACGCTAATGGCGGCTTGTTGGGTAAGCAGCTTGAGCCTGTTGTGGTGGATCCAGCATCTAACTGGCCGTTATTCGCAGAAAAAGCGCGACAGTTGATCACCAAAGATGAAGTCGACGTGGTGTTTGGTTGCTGGACTTCTGTTTCTAGAAAGTCAGTGTTGCCTGTATTTGAGGAGCTTAATAGCTTACTTTTCTATCCTGTTCAGTATGAGGGCGAAGAGTTATCTCAGAATGTTTTCTATACGGGTGCAGCACCTAACCAGCAAGCTATTCCTGCTGTTGAGTACCTGATGAGTGAAGAGGGTGGCTCGGCGAAGCGTTGGTTCTTGCTTGGCACTGACTATGTTTACCCAAGAACAACCAATAAGATTCTTCGAGCTTTTCTTAAGTCAAAAGGTGTAAAAGAGTCTGATATTGAAGAGGTCTACACCCCATTTGGGCATAGCGATTATCAAACAATCGTAGCAAACATTAAGAAATTCTCTGCGGGTGGTAAGACTGCTGTGGTCTCTACGATCAACGGTGACTCTAACGTTCCTTTCTACAAAGAGTTAGGAAACGCTGGATTAAAGGCAACCGATGTACCGGTTGTAGCATTTTCAGTTGGTGAGGAAGAGCTACGAGGTATAGATGCAAAGCCGCTCGTGGGCCATCTTGCAGCATGGAACTACTTCATGTCTGTAAAAGGAAAGCAAAACAAGTCATTCACAAAGATGTACAAAGCTTGGGCTAAGAAGAACGGTCTTCCAAACTTAGATACGGTGGTAACCAATGATCCAATGGAGGCTACTTACGTTGGAATCCATATGTGGGCACAAGCTGTCAAGCAAGCTGGAACCACTGATGTAGACAAGGTGCGCGATGCGATGGGCGGTCAGACTTTCAAGTCACCATCAGGCTTTACATTGACTATGGATAAGACAAACCATCACCTACACAAGCCGGTAATGATTGGAGAAATTCTTCCAAATGGCCAGTTCCAAGTTGTTTGGAAAACCAAGGAGCCAGTTCGTGCTCAGCCTTGGAGTCCATTCATCAAGGGAAACGAAGGTAAGCAGAATCTGTAATCAGGTAATACGGGATGGGGGGCTCCGGTTCCCCATTCATTGAATAGAAATCAGAAAGTCTGCGTGGAAAAAACGTTACTCGCAGACTTTCTAACATTAAGCTGATACCAAATATGTTGAAGGCGATAACAAGAATAATAGCTTCGGCTTTTTTGGCGCCAATGCTGATTGCAACTCAATCGTTCGCGCTGGAGCAAGAAGATTTAAGGGGGCTAGCTTCTGAGGAGATCATGGATCGTTCTCGAGCTATCGAAAAAATTACTGAGGTCGGGGACGCAGAGTCAGTTCGCATACTGAAGGGTTTGCAGAATGGTGAAATCTATTTCACCGAAGATGAATTGATTGTTGTTGAAGTAGAAGATGGCGTAGCAGATGCTGTGACTCTTGAGCTCTTGGACCCCGAGCCAGATTTCTATGACACCGTCGTAATAAACAACGTTCTGAGGAGCCAGTTGGAAACTGCAATTGGGTCTCTCAGTTTATTTTCAGATGACCGGGACACGAGACTCACATCGGCGTTGGCTCTCGAAGCATCTCCGACCGCTGCTATGAGGCCAGCAATCGAGAGGGCTTTGGCAAAAGAAGGTGACGAAAAAATCAAAAATAGTTTGGAGCTATCGATAGCGCTTATCGATTTAGAGTCGAATGAAACTGATAAGCAGCTAGCAGCTGTTGCGCACTTGGGTGATAGCAACGAGCGTCGGGTTAGAGAGTTGCTGTCAGCGAAATATGAGGCAATCAAAAAGGCCGATGTAGCTACGAACGTTGAGCTCTTGCAGGTTTTGAAAGCTTCAGTCGCGTCGATTGATCAGCGATTGACACTAATAGATTATTTTGGGCGATTATTCAGCGGCCTCTCGTTGGGAAGTGTTTTATTACTCGTAGCTCTAGGTCTTGCAATTACATATGGGCTTTTGGGTGTGATTAATCTTGCTCATGGCGAAATGCTAATGATCGGGGCATACGCAACCTATATGACGCAGACCCTGTTCACACGATTTTTTCCGCAATGGTTTGATCTTTATGTTTTGGCTGCTATTCCGATAGCTTTCCTATGCGCGGCACTTGTGGGAATGTTCCTTGAAAGAACCGTTATCCGTTGGTTGTATGGTCGTCCGTTGGAGACGTTGCTTGCAACCTGGGGTATTAGTCTGTTTTTGATTCAACTCGTCCGTCAAGTATTCGGAGCTCAAAACGTCGAGGTCTCGAATCCAACTTGGTTGTCAGGTGGCGTTGATGTGATGAGTGTAGTCCTGCCCTACAACCGTATTGCGATAATTGTTTTTGCTCTCCTAGTACTGGTATCGATGTGGTTGGTATTGTCCAAGACTCGGCTGGGATTGTTTATCCGTGCCGTAACGCAGAACCGTGGTATGGCTTCATGCGTTGGAGTGCCGACTGGGCGAATCGATTTGCTCGCATTTGGACTTGGGTCTGGGATTGCTGGTTTGGCTGGTGTTGCGCTGTCGCAAATCGGGAATGTAGGTCCAGACCTTGGACAGTCTTATATCATCGACTCGTTTATGGTCGTTGTTTTAGGTGGGGTAGGTCAGTTAGCGGGGTCTGTCTATGCCGCGCTAGGTCTAGGTGTTTTCTCGAAAATTATTGAGCCTCATATCGGTGCAGTGCTCACAAAAATAATCATTCTCGTATTTATCATCGCGGTTATCCAGAAGCGTCCTCAGGGCTTGTTTGCGCTAAAGGGCAGATCGGTGGAGTCCTAATGTCTTTCATACCAAAACAGGAAAACTTCTTCTCAAAAGTAGGATGGGTGGCCCTTATATTGTTTGCGATTTCATCGCTCATCATCGTGCCTTATTTATCGGTATTTGTTCCTGAGGGAGATAGCCTGCATATTTCATCTTATACAGTCACCCTCATCGGGAAAATTATGTGCTATTGCATTGTGGCTGTCGCAATGAATTTGATCTGGGGCTATGCGGGGATACTTTCACTCGGGCACGGTTTGTTCTTTGCGCTAGGGGGCTATGCATTTGGGATGTATTTGATGCGGCAAATTGGTCGTGATGGCCAGTACCAAAGCGATCTCCCAGATTTCATGGTGTTCTTGGACTGGAAGGAGTATCCACTGCATTGGTTGGGAACCGATAGTTTTCTATGGGCAGTCGCATTGGTTATCCTAGTCCCGGGAATCTTAGCTTTCGTTTTTGGATTTTTTGCATTCCGCTCGAGGATTAAAGGTGTTTATTTCTCGATTATCACTCAAGCGCTGACATTCGCGTTCATGTTGCTTTTTTTCAGGAATGAGACAGGTTTCGGCGGAAACAATGGTTTCACTGATTTTAAGCGCATTTTGGGTTATTCGATTACAGATCCTTCGATGCGTGCGACTTTATTCGCGTTGAGTGCTTTAACCTTGATCGCGGCTATTGGTTTATCTCGCTTTATTATCCGATCCAAATTTGGAAGGGTGCTCACTGCGATTCGAGATTCGGAATCCCGATTAATGTTCTCGGGATATAACCCGATCGGATACAAACTATTTATTTGGACGCTATCTGCGATTATTTGTGGTATCGCAGGAGCGCTCTATGTGCCCCAGGTAGGGATTATCAATCCCAGCGAGATGTCTCCCGCAAACTCCATTGAAATTGCTGTATGGGTAGCGGTTGGAGGACGAGGCACTTTAATCGGTCCTCTTCTCGGTGCGGGTGCCGTGAATGGCGCGAAAAGTTTCTTTACCCAATATTTCCCAGACATCTGGCTATTTTTTCTCGGCCTTCTATTTATTTTAGTGACGCTCTTTATGCCTAAAGGAATCGTCGGACTTTTTGCAAAACTCAAAAGCTTAAGAGGACACGTCTAAATGGATAGACCTAATAACGCAGCAGGCAGTGAAGCATTGAACCTAAGCGGCTCGATGGCGATTGGACGTGTAGTCGGTGAGCAAGTCGATGTTACTCACGGGCCAATTCTTTATTTAGACGGTATTACCGTTAGCTTTGATGGCTTTAAGGCGCTAAATGAGTTGACACTAACAGTGGAATCGGGCGAGCTACGTTGCATTATTGGACCGAACGGTGCGGGTAAGACCACGATGATGGATGTCATTACAGGGAAAACACGGCCGGATTCTGGAACCGCATTTTTTGGTCAAACGATAGATCTGAGTCGATTGACTGAACCCGAGATCGCCCATGCGGGTATCGGCCGGAAGTTTCAAAAGCCCACTGTTTTTGAAAATCATACGGTTTTTGAAAATCTTGAGCTCGCAATGAAGTTTGATAAACGAGTTGCAGCCAGTTTGTTCGCTAAACGCACAGCGCAACAGCTGGAAAAGATTGTCGGTGCTATGCGAGTCACAAACTTAGTATACGAAGGTGACAGACTTGCGGGGTTGTTGTCGCATGGTCAAAAACAGTGGTTGGAAATCGGAATGTTATTGATGCAAGAACCACAGCTACTGTTATTAGATGAGCCTGTTGCGGGGATGACTGATGAGGAGACCATGAAAACAGCGGAGTTGTTTCAATCTCTCTCAGGTGATCGATCGTTAGTTGTGGTTGAGCACGATATGGAGTTTATTAGCAAAATCGCAGCCACTGTCACAGTGCTTCATGAGGGTTCCGTTCTTGCGGAGGGATCGATGGGAGAGGTTCAGTCGGATGAACGGGTGATTGAAGTTTACTTAGGGCGTTAGGAAAAATATGTTAGAGGTCGCAAATGTAAATCAGTACTACGGGAGTAGTCATACTCTACGTAACGTGTCTTTTTCTGCTCCGTTGGGTGCGGTAACAACGATTTTAGGTAGAAATGGTGTGGGAAAAACGACGTTACTAAAATGTTTGATGGGTGCGATCGGTATTACGGATGGAGAGATCCTGCTAGGTGGAAAAAATATTTCTAAAAAACCGTCGCATCAACGTGCTGAGCTTGGAATGGGGTACGTTCCCCAAGGTCGAGAAATTTTTTCACGCTTGACTGTGGGAGAAAATTTGTTGATGGGTTTAGCCACTAAAAGGCGTGGCTCGTTAGCAGATATTCCTAGCGAGATATTCGAGATGTTTCCTGTGCTAGGGGATATGCTTCACAGGCGGGGAGGAGATTTATCTGGTGGCCAGCAACAACAATTGGCAATCGGTCGGGCCTTGGCGATGTCGCCCAAGGTGCTTATTCTTGATGAGCCGACGGAGGGCATTCAGCCGTCTATTATCAAAGATATTGGTGCAGTGATTAGGAAACTTGCGCAGCGGGGCGATATGGCGATTATCCTAGTTGAGCAATTCTATGATTTCGCAAAAGAGCTTGCAGATCACTATGTTGTTCTTCAGCGTGGAGAGGTAATAAAATCAGGATTAGGAAGTTCGATGGATGACGATAAGGTTCAGCAATATTTGTCTGTATGAATATTTTGGATAACCCGGCGCTAAATTCTTGGGAAGCGCAGCTGCGGCTGCGTTTTGGCGTTTATGAGGGGAAAAGTTTTTTGTCAGAACGTCATCACGTCGGTCCACTCGTCGTACAAAAATCGCTCTATCCAGAGGGTAAGGATGTTTGTCAGGTTCTCATCATTCATCCTCCAGGTGGTATAGCAGGTGGCGATCAACTGGATATGGAGTTCTCTGTAGAGAGTGGAGCGAGAGCTCAACTCACGACTCCGGGGGCTGCGAAGTGGTACTGTGGTTTCGGTCGTACGGCGAAGCAAATGATTCAAATTCAAGTTGCTGCCGGTGCAGTTGCTGAGTGGTTGCCTCAGGAAAATATCATTTTTGATGGCGCTGATGTTGATTCACAATTTGTTGTTGACTGTGAGAAGCAGGGGGTCTTTTGTGGATGGGAATTCACAACGCTTGGTCGTGAGGCAGGCGATGAGCCTTTTTTGAGCGGAAGACTCAGCCAACGTATAGAGCTTCGACAGAATAGTTATCCAGTTTTTGGAGAGCGTGCAGTCATTACTCCAGAGGTCCTCAATCACGATAAAGCACTGTTGAACTCATACCGCTCGTTCGGAGCAATGTATCTAATTGGCCTAAGCAAAAATAGCGTGACTCAAGAGATCGTGAAAGCGTTATCAAGTGAGCACGAAGAGGTTGGTATCACTTGGATCGATGAAGTGTTGATTGCTCGATGGGTTGGGACTCATGTGGAAGAGGGTCGCGCTATCCTTGCACAAGTGTGGTCGGCGCTGCGGCAACAATATTTTGGGCGTCCGGCACAAACGCCAAGAATTTGGAACACCTAGTTCGGAAATAAGAGAGGGTAGGGCATGGATTTATCTCCACGAGAAAAAGACAAGTTACTCATATTTACTGCGAGTTTACTGGCAGAGCGAAGAATGGCGAAGGGTTTAAAGCTTAATTACCCAGAAGCGGTTGCCTATATTTCTGCGGCGATCATGGAGGGGGCTCGAGAAGGAAAGACGGTATCTGAGCTCATGAATTTTGGAACTACGTTGTTGAAACGCGCCGATGTAATGGATGGGGTTCCAGAAATGATTCCGGAAATTCAAGTAGAAGCGACATTCCCAGACGGTACGAAGCTCGTGACCGTACATGAACCGATCGCTTAAGGAGACGATATGAGACCAGGTGAAATACAGGCTGCGCCAGGAGAAGTTGTAATCAACGAAGGGCGAAAGACCATTATGGTGGCCGTGAAAAATTCTGGTGATCGACCGATTCAAGTTGGATCGCATTATCACTTTTTTGAAACCAATCCTGCGCTTAAGTTTAATCGTGAAGAGGCGAGGGGTTTTCGTTTGAATATTGCTGCTGGAACCGCCGTACGGTTTGAGCCGGGCCAGCAGCGTACGGTCGAGTTGGTCGAGTATGGTGGTGATCGCAAAGTTTACGGATTCCGATCCGCGATCATGGGGGATTTGTGATGGCAAAAAAAATGAATAGACAGGCTTATGCTGAGATGTTTGGTCCTACAGTGGGTGACCGAGTTCGTCTTGCAGATACTGATTTATGGATCGAAGTTGAAAAAGATTTCACGGTTTATGGAGAAGAAGTTAAGTTTGGTGGTGGAAAGGTAATTCGGGATGGGATGGGTCAGGGCCAACGGGTCGCATCCGAGGTCGCAGATACAGTGATTACCAATGCGTTAATTTTGGATTACACCGGAATTTATAAAGCTGACATCGGAATTAAAGGCGGGCGTATTAGCGCTATTGGCAAGGCTGGAAATCCCGACATACAACCCAAGGTCGATATTGTTATCGGTGCTGCGACTGAGATTATTGCAGGTGAAGGATCGATTATCACCGCAGGAGGAATTGACGCACATATTCACTTCATTTGTCCGCAACAAATTGAAGAAGCATTAATGTCTGGTATCACTACGATGCTAGGTGGTGGTACGGGACCTGCGACCGGGACCAATGCAACGACCTGTACTCCTGGGCCTTGGCACATCGCTCGAATGTTGCAAGCAGCGGATGCGTTCCCGATGAATTTGGGTTTTTTAGGAAAAGGGAATGCGAGTTTGAAAGAACCGCTATCTGAGCAAGTTGCCGCGGGTGCCATTGGACTAAAGCTTCATGAGGATTGGGGAACAACACCAGCCGCGATTGATGCATGTTTGTCAGTAGCGGAAGAGATGGACGTGCAAGTCGCAATCCACACCGATACATTGAATGAATCGGGTTTTGTTGAAGATACGATTGCAGCTTTCAAGGGACGTGTCATTCATACCTATCACACGGAAGGTGCTGGAGGTGGTCATGCGCCAGACATCATCAAAGCATGTGGTGAAGACAATGTACTGCCGTCATCAACAAACCCAACACGGCCTTACACCGTCAACACGATTGATGAGCACTTAGATATGTTGATGGTATGTCATCATCTGGATTCCAGTATTGCCGAGGACGTGGCGTTCGCGGAATCGCGCATTCGTCGTGAGACGATTGCTGCTGAAGATATTCTGCATGACTTAGGAGCCTTCAGCATGATATCCAGTGACTCGCAGGCAATGGGACGAGTCGGGGAGGTGATCACCAGAACGTGGCAGACTGCGCACAAAATGAAAGTTCAACGTGGCTCATTAAGTGAGGACAAAAGTGATATTGATAACTTTCGAGCCAAGCGGTATATAGCAAAATACACAATTAACCCCGCTATTACCCACGGCATCGCGCATGAAGTGGGTTCAATAGAGGTTGGAAAAATCGCTGATATTGTGCTTTGGCGGCCGGCATTTTTCGGGGTCAAGCCCAGCATGATTCTAAAAAGTGGAGTTATCGCAGCCTCTCTCATGGGGGATGCAAATGCTTCGATTCCAACACCTCAACCGGTGCATTATCGGTACATGTTTGGAGCGCATGGTAAGTCACTCACAGAGTCATCCGTAACGTTTGTTTCGCAAGCGGCGCTTGATGCGGACATCGGAAAAAAACTAGGCTTACAAAAAAATCTCTTGGCTGTTAAAAATACTCGTTCGATACGTAAGCGAGATATGGCACTTAACAATTATCAGCCTCGTATTGACGTAGATCCGCAAAATTATCAAGTGCGTGCTGATGGGGAATTACTCATTTGCGAACCTGCTTCTGAGTTGCCGATGGCGCAACGATACTTTTTGTTTTAGCGCGGGTTGGCATGCTAATCGTCTCTAAATTCTGTGATCATGATCAAACCCCAATGGCGGAATTGTTATTACCGTTTGATGAGAGGAAGAAATCTCGATTTCGAACGTTCGCTACTTGTGGTGAAGAGGTGGGGATTTTTCTAGAACGTGGAACGGTTTTGAAGGATGGAGATTTATTGCTCTCAGAAGATGGTCGAGCGGTATTGGTTCGTGCGGCTGACGAGACATTGCTTCATATCACCCAGCATCGAGCTCTATCGCTTGTTCACGTGGCTTACCACTTGGGTAACCGCCATGTTCCCATCCAGATTGGTGAAAACTGGTTACGTATCGCTCGGGATGAGGTGTTAAAACAAATGGTAGAAGGGTTGGGTGCGAGAGCAGAAGATGCAGTCGCGCCGTTTCACCCAGAGCACGGTGCTTATGGTGGAGGACATACGCACGGAGAAAAATCCGATCGAGATAATTCTCCAATCATTCATGAGTTCGGGCGGTATCACGCGAATGGATAACGCTTACTCTGTTCGTTCGCTCCCAAGACTGATTGGGATGATGCGTCTTGCAAGTCCAAGTTTGCCAGTCGGGGCGTTTAGTTACTCGCAAGGTTTAGAGACAGCGATTGAGAAAAATATCGTTCTCGATTTAAACACCACCCAGCAATGGCTTGAATCTATTTTACGAAACAGTTTTTCGTATTTTGAGCTACCAATTATTAGAGAGATGATGCGAGCATGGGCGAACAAGGATATCGAAAAAATTTCTGATCTCAATCGAGAGTATCTCATCACCAGGGAAACTCAGGAGTTGCGCGCGGAGACACGCTCGATGGGGAATGCGCTCGTTGCTATTGCGAAAAATGATTTAACGGTAGAGGGAGCGTCGATCGAGTCGCTCTTGAAGATCTCTGATATCTGCTACCCGACGGTATATGCGTGTATGGCACATGAACTCAAATTAGATGTGTCCGAGGCGCTTGCTGGTTACGCGTGGTCCTGGGCGGAGAATCAAGTAATGGCTGCTATAAAAACGATTCCCCTGGGTCAAACAGCAGGACAACAAATTTTAAGTGCGTTGAGCCCGATAATGGCCGATGCCGTGGAGATCTCGTTAGGAGTCGAGGAGTCGGATTGGTCGAATTTTTGTCCCGTGTTAGCGATTATGAGTAGTCAGCACGAGACCCAGTATTCACGGTTGTTCAGATCTTAAGTTCATAGGAGTAATAAATGGCGTCACAACCCTTGAGAGTTGGAATTGGTGGGCCAGTTGGTTCTGGTAAAACGGCGCTCACGTTATCGCTTTGTCGTGCAATGCGTGATGAATATGAGGTGGCAGTCGTAACCAACGACATTTACACGAGAGAGGATGCAGAGTTTTTGGTGCGTAATGGAGCATTAGAGCCAGAGCGTATTATTGGTGTCGAAACTGGTGGATGTCCGCATACGGCGATTCGAGAGGATGCATCGATTAATCTGGAGGCGGTAGGGCGCCTGGCAGATCGATTTGATTTGGATGTCGTGTTTGTAGAGAGTGGAGGGGATAATTTAGCCGCTACGTTTTCACCAGAGCTTTCAGATTTGACCATCTATGTCATCGATGTTTCTGCTGGAGACAAAATCCCGCGTAAAGGTGGGCCGGGGATTACGAAGTCCGATTTATTGGTAATCAATAAAATTGATCTTGCGCCCATCGTCGGCGCCTCTCTCGATGTTATGGATCGCGATGCGAAGAAAATGCGAGGAGAAAAGCCATTTGTGTTCAGTAATATGAAAGCTGGTCAAGCGCTTCCCGATATCATCGATTTTATCGTCAGGCAGGGGATGCTCAAAAAGAAAAACTAAGCGTTTTATTTTTCTTTCCGAGTCGAGAAGAAACCCAGCGCTAGGCGTAGTAAGATCGGGTTAACGATTTGGAGGAAAATGATGATGGTTATTCTTAGTAAAAAATTCTTAAGTTTTCTTGGATTTCTTTTTTTAATTAGTGGATTAAATGCAGCGAATGCCGCGTCTATCTCGGAAAAGCTCGATCAGGCGATAGCTGGTGCTCAGCGTACTCCAGCCTATGCGGAGCGTGATCAATTTCGTCATCCGAAAGAAACCTTGTTGTTCTTTGGGCTTGAGGCAAATCAGTCCGTAGTTGAGATCACTCCTGGTGGCGGTTGGTATACGGAAATTCTCGCACCATTATTAAAAGACAATGGTGTTTACTACCCGGCGAGTTACAAACTTCACGATGAGATTCATCCCTACTTTGTAGGCGTCGATGAGCGATTTGCTAAAAAACTTGCTGCTGATCCCGCAAGCTACGATAGGGTCCGATGGGTTCACTTTGATCCGAACAACCCAGAGTTTGCGCCAGATGGACCGGTTGATATGGTGCTCACCTTCCGTAATGTCCACAACTGGGCGAAAGCGCACACAGCAGAGTGGATGTTTGATGGTTTTGCAAGAGCGTTAAAGATGGGGGGAATCCTCGGCGTGGTTGAGCATCGCGCGAAGCCGGGCACATCGATTGATGATCAAATTAAGTCCGGTTACATGACCGTCGAATATGTGGTGGCACTTGCAGAAGAGGCAGGTTTTCAATTGATTGATTCGTCGGAAGTTAATGCGAACGCCAAAGACACCAAAGATTATCCTGGCGGAGTTTGGAATTTGTTGCCAAATTTACGCAATGTAGCGGAAGAGGATAAAGCTCGGATGGCTGCAATAGGAGAATCGGACCGAATGACGCTGAAGTTTAAAAAAGTACGATAAAGATCTGTATTAAAAAGATTTATTTGTAACAACCATATAGGAAAGAAACTAGAAGATGCAAACCGATATTGAAATCGCTCAAAAGGCGAAATTAAAGCGAATTAGCGAAATAGCAACTGGCAGACTGGGGATCCCAGAAGAGTCGGTGGAGCCCTACGGTCACTACAAGGCAAAACTCACGAATGAATTTGTAGAAAGTCTTAAAGGAAAGCCAGACGGTAAGTTAATTTTAGTTACGGCAATTAGCCCAACGCCGGCGGGCGAAGGAAAAACGACGACGACGGTGGGTCTCGGGGATGCGATGAACCGTATCGGTAAAAACGCACTCATTTGTTTGAGAGAACCGAGTTTGGGTCCGGTGTTCGGTATGAAAGGTGGGGCGGCTGGTGGAGGTTTTGCACAGATTGTGCCGATGGAAGATATCAATCTTCACTTCACTGGCGACTTCAATGCAATTCAGTTAGCGAATAACTTACTTGCTGCCATGCTTGATAACCACATCCACCACGGAAACGCGTTGGGCATCGATGTGCGTAGGATCACCTGGAGACGTGTGTTGGATATGAACGATCGTGCGCTTCGATCGATCGTGGTGTCCCTCGGTGGTCCGGGTAACGGTTATCCGCGAGAAGATGGTTTCGATATCGTGGTCGCTTCCGAGATTATGGCGATTCTCTGTCTCGCTGATTCTATGGAAGATCTGAAAGTGCGCCTCGGTAAAATCGTAGTTGCTTACACCCGAGATAAAAAACCGGTGCTCGCGTCTGAACTCGAGGCGCACGGTGCGATGGCGGTACTTTTAAAGGATGCGGTCAAACCAAACCTTGTTCAGACTCTTGAAAATAATCCAGCGATCATCCACGGTGGGCCATTTGCGAATATCGCGCATGGCTGTAACTCTGTGATCGCAACCAGGACCTCATTGAAGCTCGCGGACTATGTGATTACGGAAGCCGGTTTCGGGGCAGACTTGGGTGCTGAGAAGTTTTTTGACATCAAGTGCCGCAAGTCTGGACTGCGTCCAGATGCGGTGGTGATAGTGGCAACGATTCGCGCATTGAAGTTTCATGGTGGAGCGGAGCTTGCGGAGCTCAATAAAGAAAATCTCGATGCGCTCGACAAAGGGTTTGCAAATCTCGAGCGCCACGTGACAAACATTAAGAATGTTTTTGGTCTCTCCTGCGTTGTCTCGATCAATCACTTCACGAACGATACTGACAAAGAAGTGGAGCTTCTCCAGAAAAAATGTGAAGCGTTGGGTGTTTCCGTAGTGGTTGCAAAACACTGGGCGGAAGGAGGAAAGGGTGCTGAGGCACTTGCACATAAAGTCGTTGAAATTATCGAATCTGGAAAGTCGGAGTTGCAGTTTGCCTATCCCGATAACTTGCCACTTGCACAGAAAATCGAATCTGTTGCAAAGAAGATTTATGGCGCCGAAGGAATTAAACTGGATAGCAAAGCAAAATCCCGTCTTGATGAGCTTGAGAAAGAAGGGCATGGTGCGCTCCCAGTGTGTATCGCAAAAACGCAGTATTCGTTCTCGAGTGATCCGACTCTGCGAGGAGCGCCTTCTGGGCATACGCTCACGGTTCGCGAAGTAAGACTTTCCGCGGGTGCAGGATTCGTTGTGGCGATCTGCGGGGACATCATGACGATGCCTGGGTTACCGAAGGTACCAGCCGCAAATAAAATCAGTCTTGATGTCGATGGGAAAGTAATCGGACTTTTCTAGAAGCAAAAGAGTTACCGAAAGCTCGAACGGGCAAGGGTTGTAAAGTCTATGGCGCAGGATAATAAATCGATCACCGCAATATCAATCAAAACGGGATCGAGTTCTGCGCCACAAGACGTTCACTGGGTTCAAACGAATATCCCCTGCCAAACTGCGTGTCCTGCTGGAACCGATATTCCGGGATACCTTGAGGCGATTTACCACGAAGATTTTGAAAAGGCATATGCCATTAACTGGCGGGACAATGTGTTTCCGGGAGTGCTTGGTCGTGTTTGCTCGAGGCCGTGTGAGGACGCCTGTCGCCATGGAAGAGCGGGAAATGGGGAGTCGGTTGCAATTTGTTTTTCAAAAAGAGCCGCTGGGGATTTTTCTGATAACGCGTTATCGAATATTTCTCGAAATGATCCAACTGGAAAAAAAGTCGTTGTAGTAGGTTCCGGTGTAGCAGGTCTCGCTGCGGCGCGCGATTTGGCGCTCGCAGGT
>Ga0255768_10003562_pt1 | contig 15456 bp, 16 predicted proteins | sample 071ome_33_FD_179983 | JGI IMG/M metagenome (GOLD analysis project Ga0255768, IMG submission 179983) | Coastal salt marsh microbial communities from the Groves Creek Marsh, Skidaway Island, Georgia - 071412AT metaG (version 2) | ecosystem: Environmental > Aquatic > Marine > Intertidal zone >...
AATTTAGTTAGTGCAAGTGGTTGGATAGATGGCAAGGTTTTACCTTATACAATGACTGGCAATGTATTAACTGTTAATACAAATGGTAATGTTGGTTTTATAGGTAGACGTGTATCGTCAATTGATGCTACTGGTTTGTTTGTAAATACATCAAGCGGAATAACAACATCAGACACTGTTTATATTTACGATCCAAACGGTGCTACAGGACAAAATACAAATACTTTAACTATAAATTCAATCGAAGGTGACAAACTTCTTGTTGGAACCACACTTACAGCAAATGCTAATATTGATACTGATGTTTTTGTGATTGTTTATAAAGGCGGAAGTTCTGCAAATATTTTAATCGATGAAACTAATCACGGTTACAATGGCTCTAATGTCGAGCTAACTGGTGGACCAAACAGTTTAAGTGGAACCTTTGCAACACATAAAATCACCGAGAATGCTTTTAGTTGTAATGTAACATCATCTGGTGTAACAGTTACATCTCCAGGAAATGTAACATTGAGGCCTGATGTATCAGCGGCTGACGTATATGTTACTCCCGTTGATAGTTTAGATGTTAGCGGTAATGTATCACTAGATACAGTAGTTACACATTTTAATGAGAATGTAAATAGATTTAAAATGAACTATGTGCCTGGCACAATCAACAAAGTTTATATTACAGAAACAGAAAGCGAAAGTAAATTATCAAGCGGTTTTAGAATATACGATGATGCTAATGTAACTTTTTCAAACTACTTAAAAATTACACCAGACAACTATACTAGAGATAATAGTACAATTAAATCTAAATTAGAGAACTGGCTAATTGATGTACAGAATGCAAACACTAATTTATTTTCTGAGCTTGCTGTTAATGAATTTTATAGCGACACTGCAAGGACATCACCTAAATACAAATCAGGCGGCTGGCAATTTAGCGGTATAGATAGTACTTTAAAAGAAGTATCTTTTGATAGTAGCGAAGAAGCAAGAAACTTTACTAAAGTTTTGAATAATATATATTTTGATAGCGAAAGTCCAGAAGTTAAAGGCCTACTTAATGTAAAAACAAACATTGAAATATTAACATTAGAAACACAAGAAGCAGGCACTGCTGACACAATTTATAGCTCACCAGAAGCATTTACAATTTTACCAGGAGGCCCATATCCGGGCACAGTTTCTAATTTAACATTTGATGTAACAAGATATGATACAATTTTTATTGAATATGCACTTATTGATGGTGACTCAGATGCAGACCCAAATACTACTTACAAAAGAATTGGTTCTTTACTAGCATCTGCAGATATTAGAAACAACGGAGTCCTAGTAAACGATACCTATACAGATTTTACATCCAATATCGCGGGCAACGTTAACATAACCGGATCTGTTATACCTGATGGCTCAGGCAATTACCAACTACAATTACAATTTAGAAATACACTGGTTCCTAGTACTGAATTGCAAATGACTTATATTAAACGTAGTTGGGATTCTGCTGGTTAATGTTCTTTGACCATCAATCCCAGAAGAAAGATTAAAAATTTGGCGGGAGTTACGCCATCGCGATTTCGAATCTGTAAATGATTTACACAAAGAATTTAGCACTATAAAAATATTGCAAAGATACTTAGATTATTATACTCCTAGCAGTTGGCCTAATCCTTTTGAAATAGTAAGCGAAGGGTATTTTTGTAAGTCTGGAATCACATTAGTTTTAACAGCAACATTGATTAATAAAAATTTCATTACTAGCGAAAATTTAACGTTCTTAGTGATAAGTAATACACTAGATGGGTCCGATGGGCTAGTGTTATTAGACAACGGACTGGTTTATAATTTTTCTGATACAGTAGTAACAGAACAATTTGCAATAGACAATTCAGTTGTTTTTACCAAGCACGTTGTACCAAAAAATCAAATCTGTTCTTGACTTTAATACTGTTTTATACTATAATAAAATCTAGGTAAATATTACTACAATTAACATTTGAGGACACACATGCAGGTTACAAAAAGAGACGGCAGACAAGAAGATATCAATATTGATAAGTTGCATAAAGTCGTCATGTATGCCTGTGAAGACATTACAGGCGTAAGTGCAAGTGAAGTAGAAATTCACAGCAAGATTCAATTTTCAAACGGCATATCTACAAGTGATATACAAGAAACATTAATTAAGAGTGCCGCAGATTTAATTTCAGAAGAAGCACCTAACTATCAATTTGTTGCTGGTAGATTGATTAACTATCATTTGCGTAAAATGGTTTACAATCAATTTGAGCCTCCATGCCTTTGTGACATAATTAAAATAAATGTTGATAGAGGTTTTTATGATTCAGAGTTTTTAGAATTATATAGTAAGGAACAAATTAATCAATTACAAGAATTTATTGACCATAGCAGAGACGAATATTTAACTTATGCGGCTATGGAGCAAATGCGTGGAAAATATCTTGTGCAAAATAGAGCAACAGGCGAAATATTCGAGACACCACAAGTTGCATACATGATGATTGCCGCGACACTATTTGGCAAGTATCCTGAAGAAACAAGAATGAAGTATGTTAAAGCATACTATGATGCAATTAGTACATTTAAAATTAGTTTGCCTACTCCAGTTATGGCTGGTGTGCGTACACCGCAGAGACAGTTTAGCAGTTGCGTACTAATTGAATCCGGAGATAGTTTAGACAGCATAAATGCAACGTCGAGTGCAGTAGTAAAATATGTAAGTCAGAAAGCAGGCATCGGTATTGGTGCAGGCAGTATTAGAGCAATCGGCTCGCCTATTAGGAATGGAGATGCAACTCACACAGGAGTTATTCCCTTCTATAAATTATTCCAATCAGCAGTAAAAAGTTGTAGCCAAGGTGGCGTAAGAGGCGGTGCCGCTACACTGTACTACCCTATTTGGCACTATGAAATCGAGGACATGCTGGTTCTCAAGAATAACAAAGGCACAGAAGATAATCGTGTAAGGCACATGGACTATGGTGTGCAGTTTAACAAACTCATGTACGAAAGATTGATCGCCGGCGAAAACATTACACTTTTTTCTCCGCATGATGTGCCGGGATTATATGACGCATTCTACGCAGACCAAGACAAATTTAAAGAATTATATGAAGCGGCAGAACGTAAAACAAGTATTAGGAAAAAGACTATTCCTGCTATTGAATTGTTTTCTGCGTTTGTACAAGAACGCAAAGACACAGGTAGAATTTACTTGATGAACGTTGATCATGCTAACACACATGGAGCATTTATTGAAAGTGTAGCACCAATTAAACAAAGTAATCTGTGCTGTGAAATTGATTTGCCTACAAAGCCATTGAACAATATTGCAGATGAAGAAGGTGAAATAAGCCTGTGTACATTGAGTGCTATCAATTGGGGTGTTATTAAAAAGCCCGAAGAGTTTGAAAAAATTTGTGATTTAGCAGTAAGAGGTCTTGATGAATTATTAGATTATCAAAGTTATCCAGTACTGGCCGCTGAACTTAGCACAATGAAAAGAAGACCATTGGGTATAGGTATTATAAATTTTGCATTCTGGTTAGCAAAGAATGACACTAATTATCAAGATCCAAATTTAGAATTAGTTGATGAGTGGGCAGAAGCATGGAGTTATTATTTGATTAAAGCCAGTGCAGACTTAGCAGTTGAAAAAGGTACTTGCCCGGGCACACCAGAAACCAAGTACGGACAAGGTATTACTCCCAATCAAACATATAAAAAAGATGTCGACGAACTTGTTAAACACAAAGAAAGACAGGATTGGAAAGGATTGCGTAAACAGTTAAAGGAAACTGGTATTCGTAACAGCACACTGATGGCACTGATGCCAGCAGAAACTTCTGCACAGATTTCAAACAGTACAAATGGTATAGAACCACCACGTGCATTTGTAAGTATTAAGCAAAGTAAACATGGGGTACTAAAACAAGTTGTACCTGGTTATCCTAGGCTTAAAAACAAATATGATTTGTTGTGGGATCAAAAGTCACCACAAGGTTATCTAAAAATTATGGCTGTATTGCAAAAATATATTGATCAGGGTATCAGTGTAAATACATCTTATAATCCAGAACATTTTGATGAAGAAAAAGTACCTATGAGTCAATTGATTCAAGATATTTTGACATTTTATAAATATGGCGGCAAACAGTTGTATTATAATAACACGTTTGATGGCCAAGGGGAAATTGACATAAATAAAGATACCCCCGAAACAGTAGAAGTAAATATGGTATCATCAGTAGATGATGAAGATTGCGAGAGTTGTAAAATTTAATATGAAAACAGTTTTTGACCCAAAAAGAAAACAAGCACACACAGAATCAAAAATGTTTTTTGATAATTCTGTAAATCTTCAAAGATTTGATGTATTAAAATATAAACAGTTTGATAAACTAACTGACAAGCAGTTAGGATTTTTTTGGCGACCAGAAGAAGTTGATATTTTGCGTGACGCCACAGATTTTAAAAATTTATCACCACACGAACAACATATTTTTACTAGTAATCTAAAACGTCAAATTTTATTAGATAGTGTACAAGGTCGTTCACCTAATCTTGCTTTTTTACCTATAGTAAGTATTCCAGAATTAGAAACCTGGATTGAAACTTGGGCATTTAGTGAAACTATTCACAGTAGAAGTTACACGCACATTATTCGTAATGTGTATGCAAATCCAAGTAAAGTGTTTGACGAAATGTTAGACATTAAGGAAATTGTAGATTGTGCAGACAGTATTACAAAATACTATGACAACCTAATTGCATTAAACGACAATAAGAATAAATTTGGAACATACGATCACAAAAAAGCATTATACTTAGCACTTATGGCAGTAAATATTTTAGAAGGTGTTCGTTTTTATGTTAGTTTTGCATGTAGTTGGGCATTTGCTGAACTTAAAAAAATGGAAGGCAATGCTAAAATAATTAAACTGATTGCCAGAGACGAAAACGTTCATTTGGCAAGTACACAACAGATGTTAAAATTATTAAAAACAGACGATAAAGATTTTGCTAAAATTGCCGAAGAAACAGAAGAACAATGCATGCAAATGTTTTTAGATGCTGTTGAGCAAGAAAAGAAATGGGCAGATTATTTGTTCAAAGACGGAAGTATTATAGGACTAAATGCAGAATTGTTAAAGCAGTATGTTGAGTTTATTGCCGCAAAAAGAATGAGAGCTGTCAATATACCAACAGATTTTAATAGTACCCATAATCCACTTCCGTGGACTCAAGCATGGATTACTGGAGGCAGTGTCCAAGTAGCACCACAAGAAACAGAGATCAGCAGTTATGTCATAGGTGGTACCAAACAAGATGTAACTGGAGATACATTTAAAGGATTTAGTTTATAATGCCTGCTGTAACAAGAGTATCTGCCGATAGAGCACAAGGAGCAATTTTAGGTCCAGGATCTTCTACAGTGTTTACTGAAGGACAACGTACCTCTTTATTGGGTGATAGAGTTGCCCCACACGGTAAAGCACCTCACTCTTCACCGACAATGGTTGAGTCAAGTTCTACTGTATTTGCTACTGGCAAACCAGTTGTAAGAGCCGGCGATTCAGCATCATGTGGTCACCCTGCAACCGGAGCCAGTACCGTATTTGCAGGCTAATACTCTATCAGCAATAATAAATATTCTACATGCTGATAATACAATTTGTTGATCCTATAAACATATCTACATTTCCTGTTGAAATAATTCAAACTTTTCGACATAACACTTATCTCGTAGATTGTCAATTAAATGAACATGATATTATAAACAGTATTACATCTAAATACACAGTTTTAAGCATGCAAAGTAACACAGACCTTGCTTATTTCGGTGGTTTAAACGCACACACAGCGTCTTACACGCATGTTTTACCAGAAAGTACACTTGCACCACTTATTGAAAAATTAGACTTATTAGAAGCTCAAAATCCGCAAATTTTATGTTTTGATTGGCAAATTGATCGTAATTACATACTTGATTTTCGTATTAAACAGTTGGTTAAAGCAGGAAATATAGTTGTATGTTCTGGAGGAAATAATGACGTTCCTTTATTAGATTTAAGTCCTGTTGCAGTTGACGGTGTTTTTAAAGTTGGAGGACATTTATACAACAACCACTATGCAAATTGGATAGATGTATATGATTTTATTGTTGCAGACATACCAAACAGTGATGAAGCAGTTCACTATGTGTGCAAAAAATTAGTTACTAAAGAATTAGAACTAGAATATAATCTAGGATTTTACAGCGATAGTACTATTAGAAGTGCGCCTTGGCCTCAGAGATTAGTTCAATCTCCTACTAAAATAAAAAAGTATTACGAATTTTTTCCTGTTTCTAATTTAAGATATTTTGCTGGAGAACATTTATTGCCTGTTAGACCTGGTGACGATGTTAGTGTAAAATTTGGTAGTATTCCATTAAAAGAATTTACTACACTAGATATTGATGTAACAGAATCATTACCACGTGGAATTACATTTAATACTGAGTCTGGCTGGTTATATGGAACATTTAAATTTAGAGAAGATATGTTCCACAGAATTGTAGCAACAATAAACGGCCAAGAATTTGAATACCATATTATTAGTTGTGATGCAGATAATAAAATTAGTTACGAACAAATTAAACAATCCTATTTCAATAGACCATACGATGCACCACCTTTTAATATCAGAGAATACTGGGTGCCAATGAGTAGGCCAGTAAAGTTACTAGAACCCGGTGATCCATTTATACGAACATATAATCTAAATGATTTACACCTTTACAGGAGTTACGAATGAGAGGAGTAACTTTTAGTGAATTTGGTAATGGTCAAAATGTTGATATGTTTGTGCATGCACCAGAAGTGATGCCTGGTACTCCTATGCAAGAAGCAGTAAAAACTGCTAAAGCAATCAGAGAAAAATTTAGTAAAGATTTGTATGTGTGGTGTGATTATAGTGTACAACACATTTATTCACAAATAGCCATGCAGGCGTTTAAAATGGCAGGAATAGAATTTGTTGCGGCAATACCTGTATTGAGCAATAATTTAAGTAGAAGAGAAAACGAATGCACTGTAGCATATTGTGAAAAAAGAAACATACCATATAGGTTATTTCCTATAGACGTTCCTGCATTATTCAACGGACCAGAATTAGAATATTACGGTGAAAAGTTTCCTACTACACAACCTCAAATGACAATAGCAGGAAAGTTTTTTGATTTATTACCTGATTGTTGTATTGTATATCCAGGTTTTATGATGCATGTAAGTAATAGTGATTGGACTAGGACAAAAAACAATGGTTTTATGCCTTTTGTGCCTCATCAAACGCAAGAACACGCCGCAGAAGTAAGCGGTAAAGAATATACAAATTTTCAAGAACATTATGTAAACATGTATAGTAGTTGGATGTTTACTCAAAGTTATGGTGAAGTATTAAAATCTGCAACACAAGAATTTGTAGATAATGCTCCTCATAGATATTATCAATATGAAATGAGAACAATTAAACAAGCAGGATTTGATATAAAACCTACAACTCAAAAACTTATTGGCATAGAACTATTAAAAAGTTTTTTCGGTCATGATAAATACGATAGAGAGTTAAGACAAAGACTGTCACAGTTTGGCCCACTAACTCTCAAGTATGCGAGTCTACAATACACAGTTAAAGTAGATACAAAACTTAAACATATGTTAGAAACACATCATGAAAAAACTTTTGAATTTATTGACAAACTTTTTTAAGGATAAAGCAAAGACCAACTTTTGGCTTTATACATTGCCAGTTCATATTATAGGTTTAGTAAGTCTTGGGCTTATGGCTTATATAGGTGATTGGCACTATCTTTTATACACTTTATTATTTTATTTTCTTTTTGGTTGTGTAGGCATGGCAATTGGCTTACACAGATATTGGGGGCATGGTGCTTTCAAGATGCCTAAGTGGAAAGAACGTTTTGTAACACTAATGGGTGTATACAATGGTTATGGCAGTATTTTTCCCTGGGTTATGATTCATGAAAAAGGACATCATGTACACAGTGACACAGATGATGATCCCCACACACCTAAAAAAGGTCTTTGGCATGCATTTTTATACTGGCACAAAGATCAAAAATATTTTGATCAACACATTGACCGTAGAGTTTTGGTAAATTATATTAGAAGAGATTTTGTAAACAATAAACTTTATACATTTTTTAATGATTACCATTTGTTGATAAATTATGGTACACTATTCATACTAGCATTATTGTTCGGTTGGAAAATAGCACTGTATGGATTTTTAATGGGTATATGGTTTACATTATTAAACACTAGCACAGTAACAGCATTTAGTCACAAGGATTGGTTTGGATATAGAAATTTTGACACCAAAGATAACAGTGTAAACAACAGAATAGGTGCTATACTTACCTGGGGTGAAATGTTACATAATAATCATCACAGATTTTGGAAAGCCACAAATAACAGTCAACATTGGAGTGAAATAGATATTAGTGGTATAGTAATTAAAGGCCTAGAAAAATAATGTTATTTTATCTACTGTTTCTACCAATTACTGTACTAAGTTTTATTTGGACTTTATTCAATGGTTCAACACAATTATGGTGGGCAACAATATTTTTTACAATACTATACAGTGGATATGGAATCAGTGTTGGATTTCACAGATTATTAAGTCATAAAAGTTTTGAAACTTGGGAACCTATAAGAAAATTTTTATTGTATTTAGGTTGCCAAGGAGCACAAGGATCTCCTGTTACATGGAGTCTCATACATAACAGAAGTCATCATGCAAACACAGACACAGAAAATGATGTGCATACTCCTACAAAAGGCTTATGGTATGCATTTGCAGGTTGGATTTTCAAAATAGAAAATCATAAATTTGCTCAACAAGAACTTTTTAAAATAAGAAAATTGCTAGATCCCTTTTCTATATGGTGTCACAACAACTACTATTTCTTAGTTATACTGAATATTGTTTTAATTGCACTTATAACTGTATGGTGGCATGACGGCAGGTATATACTTGCAAGTTTGAATGCTAGTTTTTTAAGTTTGGTTATTAGTGGTATTGTAAATGTTTTTGGACATACACCAATTAAACATTTAACATATGAAACAACTCCTATGAAAAACAGAAGTACTAATAATCCTTGGTTAGTGTTTTTTACCTGGGGTGAAAGTTTACATAACAATCACCATTACAGGCCAACAAGATTAAACTTTAATACTAAATGGTATGAATTGGATGTGGGTAGATGGTTGATCTCAACAATAAAAAAATCTTAAGAACATTCTTTGATGGTGAAATTGGTTGTATAGAATACGACAATGATTGGCTACCCCAATTGGAAGAGTTTTGTAATATTGCAAATGAATTAGGATATGTCAATAACAAATCACCTGACGCCATGAAAGTAGATGAGATACAATATCATTGCATGATACATATTCCAACTAAAAAAATATATGCAGTTGCTGGTGTACAATATATGCCGGAGTACAAAGAAGGTTATTATAGAATTTGGACAAGACTTTGCAGAATACCAAATGCAGATATTCCGATGACAAATACTAGACGTTACGGAAGAGGCGAAATGCCAGAGTTTGATGGGTTATTGTACTTTAATTGTGAATGGGCAACACAACAACCAAATTACAAAGCAACGTTTGGTACAACATTAGCAAACAAAGCATACTCTGACAACTATGTGAGAAGTGCAAATACTATAACAGATTATGTTGCAAAGAACTGGTGGAAAAGAAAAGGCATAGCAGAGCCAGAGGGTATTACCGAGTTTTACATGGTTCCGCAAGTGGTGTGGAGAATGTATTTTGACAAATTTAAGGAACTATCAAAATGAACAACATTAAACGAGTTTTGTTTTCAGTAAAAAGTACAAAAAATATTTATTGGGATAATACTACAGAAATTTCTATTGGTTGTGAATTGGTAATACCTAATAAATGGAAAGGTAATCAACCTCTTTGTATTATAAGTCATGGTTCTGGTGGCCTAGGAAGTGATACTGATCTTTTTGTAAACAGTTTAGGTAAAGCAGGTATAGCAACACTTTGCGTTGACAGTTTTACTGGTCGTAGTATGGAAGCCATAGGCTGGAATGATTTTAGTGGTTATGTAAGTCCCAAAATTAGAGCAGAAGAAACAATGACTGCATTTAATTTTTTAAAAGACAATAATGAACATATGTTTCCTGGTTTAGATTTAAACAGAGTAGCATGTGTAGGTTTTAGTTGGGGTGCTGACAGTATAGCAAATATTATAGCACATTATAGTGATGATTTACCAGCAACTACATTTTTTGCATTATGTTATGGAAACTTGTGGCCTTTTGAAAATGAATTTTACAAAGCAAAAGATTTTGATGTCACATTATATCATGGCTCAGCAGATAATTGGACAAGTGCAGAGAAAAGTAAAATTTTTGCAGAAGAAACTAACAGTAATTTTGTAGAATTTTTTGATGTAGTACATGGTTTTTGTAAACCAGGATATGAAGGTATAGAGACAGCAGACAATGTTATTGTAAACTATCATGCACCATTTCCTGTACCAACAAGATTACGAGATGTTTTTACATACATTCAGAGAGGTAAAATTTGGAAAGATACTGATTGGCTTAGAGTAGATGCAAAATTGGGCTATGATCAAATGGCAACAGAACGAGTACTTACAGACGTTATAGATAAATTAAAAAAATGAAAAGATTAGTTTTTGCAGGATGCAGTTTTACACACAGTGGTGACAGTTGGGCATATTCTAGTAGACCTTTGATTTTTGACACAGATGAACTTATCCCTGAAGATTATAATTTGCATGTCCGCAGAGAATATATGGCGCCTAATTATAGTTTAGATACACTTAGATCACAACACAGAAAATATTTACACAAATATGGATATGGAACTGAATTAGAGTTATTAAATCCAGAAACATTTTGGAATGATTCACTATCATTACCGCGTAATGAATATGAAATAAACATTTTTGGTATGGGTTCTAACAGTAATACAAACACTGCTAGAGCAGTAATGCATTTTATAGAAAATTATGAACATACCATAGATACTTTGGTTTTTCAAATATCTGGTTTTGCTAGAAGAGAATTATATACGTCTGATGAAATGGTAATAGACAATGCAAAAATTTTAGGATCTGAAAATAACGTAAGTAGTTTTGATGATGTTACATTTATAAAACATTGGGGAGCAATAGATTATTCAGAAGTAATAAAAGAAGATGATCCAGATTATTTTAGAAAAGGTGCCGCTTTGTTTTACAGTAAAATATTTGAACCTGAAGAGTATCATATTAGAGCAATAGAGTCTCTACAAAGTTTGACTAATTTTTGTATTGCTAATAATATTAAATTAGGATATTTTCACGGATGGGATAATTACCCAAAATCAAGTTGGGACAGTGACGATCAAAAACGAGATGATGATCCAAGACATTTCCCTTCAAAATATTTTGAAAAGAAATATAACAAATATGTAAAACCGTATTTACTTTCAAACGATTCTATAATAAGTTATGCAGAATCTAATCTATCTGAAACCCTTGTGTATGATATAATGGATAATGGTGAATATGGAGGCCATCCTTGCCCTGTTGCACACAAACTGTTTTGGAATAATATTGTTCATCCTTTTGTAAAATAGTTACGATAAATACTAGTATGAGCAAACTCATATCAGTAAAAGGTCCACATACCACAGACCCCGACAGACCAGTACATATACAATGGAGCATGGGTAATACCTGCAACTATGAATGTGTATACTGTCCACCAATATTACACAATGGTTCTAAACCTTGGTTAAGCACAGAACTGTATCTCAACACCATTCACAAAATTTGCAAATACTACAAAGATAAGGGTAGGCAACTGCATTTTGAATTGATCGGTGGAGAAGTAACAACTATTCCAGGTTTTGAAGAAATACTGAGAACTATTGCCAGTTACAATGCTGGTGTAGTAGTTTATACTAATGGCAGTAGAACTGTGGACTGGTGGACTGAAGCAAGGGAATATTTAGAAGGTGTTGTAATAACATATCATCCACTCACAATGGACGAGCAACATTTATTTGACGTTGTAAAAACATTAAAAGGACATTGCACATTGGATATAAACATTGCAGGCATAGGTGGGCAAGTTGTTGAATTGGGTGAGGTAGCGGATAGATTAAGAGAACTGTTCAAAGACAATGCTCAGCAAAGCATATATGATGTGAGCATTTGTGTAAAAACAATGTATCAAAAGTATTTGGGTAATAGAAACAATGAAAATCAACAAGCACCATACTATGCTTACACAGAACAAGAATTAGAAATACTACAACGTCCAGGTGTAATACCCAGACCTCCGGAGCCACAAACCGAACAAGACCCTGATGACGAAATGGAACATCCACGTTTTTGGGCGACAGAATTTGTATATGAAGATGGTACAAAGAAATATGTACAAAGTCATCAAATCATAAACGAAGGGTTGAACATGTTTAAGGGTATGAAGTGTGAGTTAGGGTATGATGGTATCAACATTGACATGAATGGTGAAATAATCAGTAGTTGGTGTGGAGCAAAAAGTTTTGGTAACATTAGTCAAATAGATGATTGGGACCTTCCAGCAACCGAAACTGTTTGTCCTTTTGAATACTGTAATAATCTAAATGATATATCAATAACCAAAACTATTTAAAATTACCTTATAATCACTTTGTTTTAAAAAACTATTATAAATATCCACTATAAGTTGATATAATATTCAGTTATAATATTCTCCCAATATCTAAACTTATCAATATATCACTTTAAAATTATATTCCTTCAAAATATCTTGAAGGTTGATGTATAACTATGGAAAAAAGATTAGAAAAAATTAGAGAACAATTTGAGGTAGGAGTTTTGCTCTTTATATTTGTGATTACCACAGTGAGTATAGTATAATGGCATGGTTAGAAAAAGCAGTTTTAGATGTTAGTAATGCTCAATACGAGCCTAAACTTAGTAGTATTGTAAAAGAATTTGTAACAGAAAATGCATGGAATACACCGTTTATTATAAAAACAGGTACAGATGTAGGCGTTAGAGCAAAAGTAACAATGGTGCTAGATGACATCACATTTCATACAGTTTGGGATGACGATCAAATTGAAGTATTAAAAGTAGGATGAAAAAAATCTTAGACATAATTTTTAAATATTGGATACAACCATGGCATCCAAACAAGTAATTGAAACTAAAAACTATATAGAAGCAACACCTGAGCAAGTTGCAGAATGGGAACAAACAGATTTTTTCCGCAAAGGAGATTTTAATGTTATGCAGATGTTTGTTGTTATTCCTGCCGTTGTACAGTTTGTTACTGTTTGCATGATGTTTGGTGTGTTTTGGTTAAACAGTAAATTGTTTTGATAAAAGCAATTTTTAAGGCTGTAGCCGGCTTAGGTAGTTTCGAAACAATAAAACCCACACCTTTCAATATTTTAATATTTTCTTTAGCAGTAGGTATAACATTTTTAGGTACTATATCATTACTAATTATTTTAACATCATTATTATAAATAATTGTATGTTTAATAGTATAAACTTTTCTCCACTTTTATTACATGACAAATTTTTTCCAGTTTGGTCCATAGACGTTCCATATATTAAATCATTCGATACTTCACTACTACAAGAAAACAAATGGATTGTTGACCAACCAAGAAATATTTTACATGATTATGATCATGTACCAGAGCAATTAAGATTTTGGTATAAAAAGACTAATTGTTGCGAAGAAATACAAAACGTTTATACTGTCTTTAACGAAACAAGCGTACTTAACTTTTTCGATAATTTAATGCACAATAAGGATAATGCTAAAATTCTTGATCAACTGTACCAGTACAATAGACATCAAAGTTATAAAAAACCTAGTAGATGGTTAAGAAGTAAAATAGAATGCGAAACAAGTATTGTAAAAGATATATCAGGTATGTCAATAAAAGAACATGTAGACACTAGAATTTATTTAGGTACATTTGTATGCAATTTAAAGGATAATACTTCTAGTACTAAATTCCTAAAATGCAACACATATGGACCTACAGAAAAAGGCACAGGAGTTTTTTGGCTAAACGATAATTCAACTTTGCACAGTATAGATCATTTTAGTGATGATGAAAGGCTCATAGCATACACTCAAATTAGATTTAAAGTATTAGATTAAATCCATAAATATATAAATGATCCCATATTATTTTGATTTACCTGATTTAAAATTACCCAAAGCACTAGCAGAATCACCTTATGTACAACATCCAATGGATTTTCTATCCCCCAGTGGTTCAGGCATGGGAGGCAAAACGTTTCAGTATAGAGGAGTACCTCAAAATTGGTATGCTATACTAAAAGATTATTTAGAATCGATGATAACTATACCAGTTGGTAGTTTAACACTTTTAAATACTTCTGCAAATGGTTCTAGTCCTTGGCACTCAGAAGGACCTAATACTTTTGGTAGACAATGTGCATTAAATTTTATGGTTAGCGGTGATTTTGAAAATTCATATGTACAATGGTGTACAAGAGGTGATGAGGATATTCTCACAAATGACAGCAGAGGAGCATGGTGGGAAGATGATAATATGGAAGTTTTAGCAGAGCACAGAATGACTGAAGGCAGTGCTACAATTTACAACACTATGCATTGGCATAGAGTATTTAATTTTACTGACAAAGATCGTATGGTTATTAGTATGGCAATAAATACTCCTATAGAAGAAATTTTTGACATATGTAATCGAGGAGAGTTTTTTAAATGAGTTTACCATTTTATTTTGAAGTCCCTGAAATAAAATTACCTTTTGATGTGATGCGGTATGTTGCTGACGAACAACTTATGGACGGCAAAGATAAAATATATGATGGTAATTCAGATTATTTAGAAAGATTAAAAAACAATAGAACTGCCAGCAAAGAAGCCGGTTGGTACTTACAAGGGTTTGGCGGCACAGGTGCTCAAAAAACTCAAGGTGCTACACTCAGTGAAGGCACTGGAATGACAGAAGAACAAAATCCAGAAATGAGTAAATTGTTAAGGGAATGGGCACATGACACACTAACTATAAGAATGACCAGTGTAAGTTTGTTGAGAACATTACCTGGACATAACGGTTGGTGGCATTGCGAAGGCCCATCATTGCGTAGTAGACGTTGTGCATTAAATTTTTTAGTAGAAGGTGAAGCAGGAGTAACCAGCACAGAATGGGGTTACAACAAAGTTTGGGGAGATTTACCACCAGAACAAGTTGAACATAAAGGATATGTTAAATCAGAATATCTGTCTGAAATGGAAGTTTACGAAACATACATAAACGACGAGATAGGTAAAGGATTTTTTTATAATACAAT
>Ga0255768_10003563_pt1 | contig 15455 bp, 14 predicted proteins | sample 071ome_33_FD_179983 | JGI IMG/M metagenome (GOLD analysis project Ga0255768, IMG submission 179983) | Coastal salt marsh microbial communities from the Groves Creek Marsh, Skidaway Island, Georgia - 071412AT metaG (version 2) | ecosystem: Environmental > Aquatic > Marine > Intertidal zone >...
TAATAACTGTTTTTAGCTGGTCTTGCTTATCAGTATATTGGTGTTGTTTTGAATGAAAATCACCAGCAGCATAGGAAATAAATTGCCATAGAAATAATACAATGCCAATTACAATTGAGGGTAGAACTAATTTTTTCATATTTAATAATTAGATGGCTAAGATATATATTTTTTGAATAAAGAATAAATGGATTCGCAAAGCAACATAATGCCTTTATCTTTGTATATCTTGCCCCGTAGTAGAATGGATACTACGTGAGTCTCCGGAACTCAAGATCCAGGTTCGATTCCTGGCGGGGCAACTGAAGGAATTAGAAAGATTCTGAAACGTTTCTAATCAATATGTTAGAAATAGAAATATTCTGAGAATGAGATAAAAAGTGGCAATTGTTTCACTTTTGTTTCACCTGTTGATGAAGATGTTTCACTTGAGGGAAAGTCTGTCAGTGTTACCTTTTATCTCAAATAAGATCAATAGCTATTTAAAAAAAACAGAACCCAACATGAGTTCTGTTTAAATAAGTTTCTCATTTTAAATTATGGGCAAGTAATGGCAGTGCTAACCAAATTACCACTGTTATCAACTGTTACCCTAAAACAATTTCCATTTGGAGATTTTAAAATTACGCCACTTCCAATATTTTTGAGATAAACGTCATTATTATTAATTTGTAATTGACCATTTCCCCTTAATCTCATTTGTTCTTGCGCCTCATGTGCAAAATATCCACCTTCTGCCCAAACAAAATCACTAAAATTTGACGTTCCTCCTGAGTTATTATTATCAGCATCTGCTATAAAAACCAAATCATTTAAGGCCGCTATTTGACCGGCCCACTTAGTTTGTCCTAAAAAAAGTCTAGATACACCATCATTCCTTTCAATACTTAATACACTATGGGAATTTACTGTATTCGAATTAGACCTTAAAGTTAATTGCGACTTTGGATTTGAAGTGCCGATACCGAAATAGTTATTTTTATTAGAGTAAACAATAGTGTCATCTTTCATCATCAATGGTGAATTTGTTAAATCATTATAATCACCACTAAATCTATCACCACTTTTCTCTGCAAATTTTGCATAAGGAACACTTAAGAATTGACTGGTTCCTGTAATTGAGTAATTTGTACCGCCATTAATGTCTATTTCAGTTTTCAAAAAGTAAGTACCGCTAGACCAATCAATTGTCGCTATTTCTCCACTTATAACAGTACCTCCACCAATCTCAATTCCTATCAATCCGTTAATATTCGTTTGTGAAATATGTTGTTCAACATAAACTTCTGTTCCTGTTGCAGAACCTTGTAAAATACTAATCTGCATCCCAACAGATTGTTCCTTAACTAAATTATCGTTTGCATCTCTAACAATTGCCTGATAACTCATTTTGTTTAGCGATTGAGCAAATACTGCCGTTAAAATTGATGTCCCAAATAATAATGTAAATATTCTTTTCATAATTATAAAGTTTTAATAATTTTAAATGTTTTAATTTCTTGATTTCCGTTAAAAACATGAACGAAATACAGATTAGATTCCATATTTTGCATGTCAATTCTAGTTTCAGTACCTTTTATTTTACTTCCTTTAATTAGTTTTCCGTTTATATCAAATAGTTGATAGGATAGATTTGTAATATCACAATCAAAAATGGTTAAAATTAAATATTCTGTTGATGGATTTGGAAATACACTAGAAGAAAGCAAAATCTTACTAATTTCATCAAATCCTATTGTAAAAATTTCATAGGATTGTTGAACTCCCTCTGAAATAGTCCCATCAGATGAACTAATAGTATTTGTTGCAATCTGTCCTACAGAATAACTTACAGAACCTTCATTACCTGTTGCATTACTACCAGTAATTACAACTGAATTTTGAGCAAATACAGCATTCACTCCTAATCCAAATAATAACATTAATATATTTCTTCTCATAGTTCTTAGATATTATCAAATATGACAAATATTTATTTAAATCCCGTAAAGCAATTAATAAATAACTAAATTTTTTAGTGAATGAATAATTTTTCAACATCAAAAAGTTCGTTCCAAAATGTTTCACCTGAGCACCACTCCTTAATACATCTGATTATATTTCAACAACTTATATCCCATTTTTACACTCCTGGCGGGGCAACTGAAAGAATTCTAAAGATTCTGAAACGTTTCAAATCAATATGTTAGAAATAGAAATATTCTGAAAATGAGCTAAAAAGTGGCAATTGTTTCACTTTAGTTTCACTCGGTGATGAGAATGTTTCACCGGGGTGTTTTCAATCATAGAAAACTAATAGTCTCCTATCCAGCAATCTTTGGCCCATTGATCCTTAATGTCAAAATAATCAACCTCTAGTTCAAGATGTCCCATTTCATTATGAACAACTTCACTTACACAATAAGGAATTCCGTCTGCAGAAGGTTCAAAATCGTCCATATTATAATCTCTAACAAAAATCAAATCTGATATTCGGAAATCATCAACTTCAATTACGCTAGTTTGTAATATATATTTACCATAATTCATATAACTGAATCGGTTAGATGCGGGAACATTATCCATAAATTCTGAATCAATTGGCCCATCTACAACCAATAAGTTATTTGACGACAAATTAATACCACATTCATCATCAAACTCTTCATTAAAATTGTTTAAGTCTCTACGGGTATTTTCGGAAAAGTTAAATCGCTTACGTAAGAAAAACAATGACTTTTGGAATTGTGTAAATTCCTCGTATTCTGAAAGATCTTTGGGTTCTATACCTAATTCACATAAAGTACTTTCATAAATTCTGATACCATTTAATTCAATTTGAATCACGTTATCTGAATCAATCTTACTTATGGTGTGATGAACATTTAATTGGGATTCAGAAATTTTTTCAATATCTAAATTTTCTGAATTATTACACAAATAAATTTGATGTAACCTACCAAGAAATTTAATTACTAATTTCATAGGTCTCTCATCTGAAGAAATAAATCTAGGATTATTTTCTAAATGAGCTTTATACTGCTCTGAATTAAATTTTATATTTGATGAAAGCAAAATACAATTTGAGGAATGTTCCAGAATGAATTTTTTACGAGACGTGAAATAGGAGTAATCAAGATCATCACCAACGTTGAATGATTCATTATGAATAATATTCAATGCTTCCTCTTCCTCGCCTAAATTAAATAACTTTAAGGCAAACTCACCCGCTAAGGTACCGTTAGGATTTAATTCTAAAATTTGATTAAAATACTGTATCCATTCCCTATTATTAAAATTCTGTTTTTCGGCATATGTAATAATTGTAAATAGATTTTCTTCAGGATTTTCCTCCTCAATTATTTGATTAGTTAACTCCGTTGGTAACACTATTTTTTTTTCAGCTAATATTGTATCATCATCTTCGATTAATTTACCATGCCACTTGCCTTTCATGGGCCCAGATTCCATTCCTTTCTTCCAAGAACCAGTTAATTCATTATCAATAATGGTAAATTCAACTAAGCCTTCAAAACCTTTATTCTTCCATTTACCTTTAAATGTGTTATCGATAAGCTCACCAGACAATTCGCCATCTTTCTGATAAACACCAGTTGCATTTTTCCCATCAATTGACAATTCTAGAATACCAAAATTTCCTTTAAATTTCATTATATATTTCTTTATTAATAATTTGGTCCAAAAAACCACTTAGGATTATGATCATAAACCCGCTAAGTTTGGTTGCCTGAATATTATACCAGTAATTGATGTGTTAATCAAAGTGAATCTAAACTCGGAAGATTATTTGATCCCATAGTTAACACTATATGTTTTACACCATCTGAAAATAATGCACTTGTAGTTTTATCTTCTTTTTGTGTCAATTTTTTCATTTTTAATTTTGAGGTGTTGATATTAGCTAAATCACACTGAAACGTTAACCACTTATTTTGATCAATTGAACCCATATGTATAGATTCATCTGAACGACAAGCGGAAACTATTAATACGGGTTTATCCATTAAAAATGATTTTAGTTGTTCTTGATACTCTCTTATCATGTTTGATTTTAACGGTAATTCAAGTGCCTCATTTTTATCCAAGGTTGCACTATGAAAGGGAATTGTTTCTACATTAATGAGGCCACTATAATCTAAATATTGACAAAAATCTATACTCTTATTCAACCTCCTTTGTGCATTGACTCCACCTTCATTTGCAAATTGATTGGAGAAATAAACCTCTCTTGAAATTGCGGCAAAATCTTTATATGATTCTACTGCATTGGAACGATGTTGAAACTCCATGGGAGAACCGGGATTTGTAAGTAACATGTAAAGTGGGTTTTTACCTTCTTTTACAATAAAATACGGTTCTGGTGAATAATCAATATCAAATAAATTTGATGGGACACCCTCCCAATTTAAATTGTTATCCCTCCAATTTAAAAAGAGTTCCTCACAATGTTGGTAGAATTTACCTGTCATATTTTCCTATTTTGGATTATACCTATTTCTTAAAAAACCCCTATTACAGAATTTTGAATTTCACTGGGATTTATGATTGTTTTATAATTATCTTATTTGAAAAGTTCACGCTAAAAATCTAGTTCGATTCCACTATTTTTTAAATTTTGCTCTAATTGCTCTAAAGAACCAGGGTACCATTTTTGAACAACATAACTCAACATTTCAAATTCTTCAAAGGATATTTTGCCATCTGCTGCACAGATATTTTGAAATACATGGAGAAGAACGTTTTTGTCTTCATCATTTAATCCACTATTTAGTATATCCATACATTTTTCGTAAACCGAAGAAGATGATCTTGTCATTTCTCTAATCTTCATAACCTCATCTACCTCATCCCAAACATCACTTACTGGTATACCTTTTTCATCAAAATGATTCATTACCTTATTCATCCAAGCCCTTTCGCCATCATGGACCTCATTATCAACTACAATCATTAATCGAGTCAACGCTGCGATAGAACATGCCAATGTATTAGCTTCACTATATTTGATTCTAGAAAAATATTCAACCGCCTCAGGAGCATCTTCTATTGTTGCTGATTGATTTTCAGGTTGAGAATCTGTATTCTGCTGTTCTGCTGTTTCAGGCCATAAATATTTAGAATATTCTTCTCCCGTAGAGCTATCCTCCACAAACTCACCAAACCACTTTCCCCTCATTGGACCTGATTCGTAACCTTTTTTCCAAGAACCTTTTATCCCTTTTTTATCAATAACAAATTCAATAGCACCTTCAAGTCCTTTATTTGCCCATACCCCAACAAATTTGTTATTTTTTATACCACCTTCGATAGTGCCTTCAACACCATTATACACGCCAATTAATCTATCCCCTTCATAATCATGATATGTCTCTCCTGGATAAATATGAAGCTCTAATTCGCCAAAATTTCCTTTGTAAATTAATCCCATTTTTTTATTTATTATTAAACAATGTTAAGGATTAATCAAGTTTAATTACGGTTCTTTTGGGTTCATTTAATAGAGAATAAATGGTAAATTATATTGCAATGCTTTACAAAAAATATATTTGAATATTAATGGAATATATTTCCGAATTACAGCTTTATATCGAAAGAAAAGTTGGTCGTAGAATTACTTCAAAAAAAGATGCAAATCTATTAAGAGCAGAAATTTTAAAAGTTACTCACGAACCAATAAGTGAGAGTACTATTAGAAGGTTTTTTCACCTTATACCAAGAACTCAAACCTCTAAAACAACAATGGATATTTTATCCAACTATGTTGGTTTCTCTAATTACAATGAATTTGTTAATTATTGTAATCAGAAAATATCTAGAATATTAAATGCAACCAACTCTACTCAATCAATACTATCCGAATTAGAGAATGTAAACTTTTTAGGTATTGCAGAATTGAATCTTATCGGTAATTATTTATCAAAACAAATAATATTTGAACAATATGATGATATAATTTCCTTTTTTGAAAATGAAAATCTATTTCAGAAAATAATTCAAAATCAAAATGCCCATGACTTATTTTCTCAGATAATTGGTTCTGCTATTCTAAAAGTAGAACCCTTCACAAATCTTAAGAAGTTACTCGCATCAAAGAATTTCGCTCAATTAGTTCTTCATAGATATATTGATATTGGTAATATTGAGATGGAGAAAATTTACAATCTTTATTTATCCAATACACAAAACCCGATCGACACCAACATTTTTAATTCTGTTTTAGCACTTAATGCTGCTTACACAAGTGATTTTAAAAAATTACAACACCATTTGAATAAAATCAATATAAAATTAAAAATAGATAGCCCAGAATTTAATGGAAGGTTAGCACTATTGAAATGGATTTTAGATCCAGATGACAAAAAAATAATTAATCAAGGTAAATTATTTAACAAAAACATTCATTTGTATTCTATCGATATAGTTCAATATTGTTTATTAATGAATAAAATTTCATTTTTGACTTCATGGCTAAATTCATTTCCAAATCTCAAAGATGATCAAAGATGGATATCAAGTGATTTGAACTCCATTTATGAGATAGCTTTTGAACTAGTAAATCAAAAAAAGAAATCTTTGAGTGAAGTTAATTTTGATAAAACACCCATCCCAAATTCTAAAATAAGCACCATCTATCAACGCATATTAAGTAAAATATCAGTTTAATGATTTATTTAATTTTAAGTATTTTTCTGTTTGCAGTTAATAATATTTTATGGTCATATTTTTCTCAGAATAACCCTCCTATTTTATTAATAGCACGAAGAGCAATATTTACTTCACTGTTATTTGTCGCATTGCTATTAATATTAAAAATAAATATTACCGAAGATTTAACATTACAAGGGTTGTTTAAAATTATCATAATCTGTAGTTGTGGCTTTACAGGTTTAATCTGTTTGATCAAAGGTTTTTCAATTGGTAACCTTTCACAGTATTCTATTTACAGTTTATTGATGACTGTAGTTTTTGCTATCATCAAACCAAATGAAAAAACCAATCTTGATTTTTGGTTACCACTGATAATTGCTGGAATTGGATTTCTATATTTTATTTGGAATCAGTTTCAAGAAGTTAGTTTTGGAAAATCAATTAAGAAACCACACGGTTTCTTTTTATTAGCTCATGTTTTTTTTGGTCTGTCAATGTACCTACAATATGATTATTTATTAGACAAATCCACATCAAGTTTAACTGTTGCATCCTTTCAAGAATTTTTCATATTGATTCTAGCTTCTTTAATGGTCTTTTTCCAGAAAAATACAATTTCAAAAAACGTAAAAGTATCCTTAAAAACTTGGCACTATTTTATAATGAGTATCCCAATAAGTTTTGCCATTATTATGGGGCTTGAAGGATTAAGGAGAACGGCACCTTTTGATGCATCCCTTATTGGATTATACACGCCCATCAGCACTGTAGCATTGGGCTCAATACTTGGTATTGACCGGTTTGAATGGAAATCGTTGATTGGCGTTGTAATTATGACAATTGGCGTTGTATTAATTTATTTTTAATGAATGAATCAATGACGTTATTGTTTCACATTGAACAACACACTTAAATTTTACCCTACTGAATACCTTTTTGAGATTATGTCAACCAATACACTTTATTTTAAAGGAAAATGAATTTCAATTTCTCTCCAAGAAATACAAAATCGGCCATTTCTTTGACCAGGAATCCAACGAGGTGAACGATTGATTATCCGAATAGCTTCTTCGGTGAATTGTGGACACCCTTCAGTCTCATTTAATGGAGTTATTTTTGAAATTCTTCCTTTTGTATCTACTAAAAACTTTAGTGTAACTGAATAATTTATTGAATCCTCTAGGCACAGAACTGGAAATTCGAATTCACTTGCAACGTAATTACGGAATGCTACATCACCTCCGGCAAAGGATGCTCTAATAAATTGTACTGTTTCGAGTTCATTATCATTTTCAAATTCAGACGATTCTTTATTGCTTAATCCTTGAAACTTTGATTCTTGAATTTTGTTAATTCCCAAATCAGGGTGCAAATATGCTGTATCAAACGTACTTGGGATAATACTATTATTTTTCAAACGAAAAAATGTGCCATCATAGAATAGTATTACACTATCACCACTCTCAGTTTTAGCCTTATGCCCACTTTTATAACTACCATCATCAAACAAAACAACTGTGCTACCACTCTCAGTAGTGGCTATTGTTTGTCCGACCAATTGACTTGTTGTTACTACAATTAGTGCTATTAAAAATTTAAAATAGTTCATTTTCTATTTTGTAATTATTTTTTTGCTCAATCGGCTGAATAATTTGATGGCGTTAATTTCAGAATGGTCTGAATTCCACCTTCTAATCCCTCACCTTCATGTATAAAAAAGACCTTTATCTCATCCGTTTTCTCATTCTCTCCCCAAAAAACAAAATAATTTTCACCTTGGAAAACACTTTTGAGAATTTGATGTATGTTTATTTCTGTAATTTGATATAATTCACTAAAAGATCTTATTTCTGATTTATCTTCAATAAAAATAGGATTGTTAGAACCATATATAATTAAATCACCTAATTTATTTTTTAATTTAAAAACTCGATTAAACACCTTAATAAGAATTGATATTTTATAATTAGAATTTTCTTCTCTCCATAATTCTATATCTTTTCCAATTGGAACATCAGAATAAAACAGCAACTGGATATTACTAGCTTCAATTCTATTAGTGTCATAGTTTCCTACATCATTTTCCGCATCAAACAAAGCTTCACCAGCTAATTCGTCCGATTGTCCGTAGGAATTAATGGATATCAATATTGATAAGAAAATAATTAAAATATACTTCATGACGTGAAAATAATAATATTATTGAAAAACCGATTTTCTTTATTTTATTCGTATAAATCAAATTAAATGAAACATTCTATACTTTTATTTTTTACGATATTATTAGCCGCCTGTAACTTTTCTGGAAATTCTGAATCTATTGAGGAACAATTATTAAAAGAAAGCTTAAAAGATTATGAATTTCTCTCAAAAAATGGAGATATAGTTGACCAAATTGTTTCTGCTGGCCAAGTAGTAGAAAGCTACCGTCGATTAAAAGACGATGAAAATTTCAAGAAATGGAAAACAGTAGTTCAGGATTTAAAAACAAAACAAGAAAAAATTGCACAGGACTGTATTAAAGGAGAAAGATTATTTTATGCACAAAGCTGCGCAAGCTGTCACAAATTAAATAAAAAATTAGTTGGCCCCGCATTAAGTAAAATTTCACAACGCCGAGATAAGGATTGGATTAAAAAGTTTATTGTAAATAATGCAAGTCTTAGGGCTTCTGGTGATACAGCGGCGATTAATATTTATGAACAATATAATGGTGCTGTAATGAATGCTTTTCCATATTTAAATGACAGTGAATTAGAGATTCTAATTTCATATATGGATAATTGTTCAGACTAATTTTTCAACATCAAAAATTTAAAGAATAAATGTTTCACTTTAGTTTCACCTGATGATGAGAATGTTTCACCTGAAGGAAAGACAACCTATGTATTAAATCTCATCTCCAATCCATTTTCCTTTCATTTTTCCCTCCTCTAATCCTTTTTTCCAACCCCCAGTTAATTTTCTATTCTCTATTTGGAATACAACTAGGCCCTCCAACCCGGCATTCTTCCATTGACCATCAAACTTCTCATTAATAAATGTTCCTATCAACTCACCATTCTTTTGATATTTTCCAATACAACTATTATCAGGATTTATGTTTAGGGTAATTTCGCCGAAGTTTCCTTTAAACTTTCTTGTTGATTGCTTAGATTTTACTGTATCAATAATAGTATTATCCTTATTATTATCCGCAGGATCACCTTTTTCTAACTCGTCATTTTGAGATTTAGTCTTTTTATTTGGCAATCCTAGAATTGCATTTTTCTTTTCATCATAATCAGCCTGTTCAATCAGTCCTTCATCAAGAAGATCCTTAAATTTACGCAACTCTGTAATAGGATCCTCCTTTACCTGATTTTGAGAAACTTCTTTGTTCTCTGGAGAAACCGAATTGTTTTTTATTGTTTCTAACTCCTTTGTTTGAATTGAAAAATAACGATGCCATTGTTCAGTTTTTCCCTCTCTTTGTATTAAATTTTCGTAATAAAGTGAATCGCAGAGTTTTTTCATTTCATTTTCATTTTCATTTAAAAACCGTGCAACATCTATATTTGAAAGCCTCTCATTTGGTCGTGATTCCAACAATTCTATAATTCTTGGTTTTATTTTTTTGTGTCGAACATTAACACTCTTTATAATTTTACCGTTGCTCATTAAATCTTCTTTATATAATGAGCCAGTATCATGATATTCTAAATACCAACCATCCCATTTACCATCCTTCATTGCTGAATCCTTTTTTAATTGGCCGTTCTCATAATAGGATTTAAAAGGGCCATCCCATTTATCATCCTTATTTGCTGAATCAATTTCTAGTTGGCCATTTTCATAGTATTTCTTATAAGGGCCATCAAAATCATCATCCCTTTTAAATGAATCTACTCTTAATTGGCCGTTCTCATAATATTTTTTATAAGGGCCATCCCATTTATCATCCTTTTTAAATGAATCAATTTCTAATTGGCCGTTCTCATAATAGGATTTATAAGGGCCATCCCATTTATCATCCTTTTTAAATGAGTCCACTCTTAATTGGCCGTTCTCATAATAGGATTTATAAGGGCCATCCCATTTATCATCCTTATTTGCTGAATCAATTTCTAATTGGCCATTTTCATAGTATTTCTTATAAGGGCCATCAAAATTATTATCCTTTCTAAATGAATCAATTTTTAATTGGCCGTTCTCATAATAGGATTTATAAGGGCCATCAAAATTATCATCCGTTAGACGGGAATCCACTTTTAATTGGCCGTTTTCATGATAGGATTTATAGAAGCCTTCCCTGTCGCCCCTGAAATAAGAACATGATATTTCCAATTGACCATTTTCATAATACTCTCTGTAATTACCATCCAATAAACCATTATCATGATAGCCTTCTATGGCAACCTTCCCATTTTTATGATAGGTTTTGTATGGACCATTACTTCTTTCCCCTTCCGTATAATGAAAATAGTCCACAAGATCTCCATTATTTGAATAATTCCATACAGCTCCATCAATCAATCCGTTATTGTAAAACATGGAGCACTTTAATTCTCCGTTTTCATAATACTCCTCATAAGATCCATTTTTTACTCCTTGAGTAAAATTACACCAAAGTCTTAATTGACCGTTTTCAAAATAATCCTTATACTCGCCATGCCATTCATTATTTACGTTGTTCGAATCTATTTCTAGTTGGCCATTTTCATAGTATTTCTTATAAGGGCCATCCCATTTATCATCCTTTTTAAATGAATCCACTTTTAATTGACCGTTTTCATAATAGGTTTTAATTTCTTTCATATTTATATGTTCTTTTTAACAAATATAAATTAGTAAAACATTGTGCTTTTTTACCTTACGCCTATCAAAGGTTTAAGCTGTAAAAAAAATAATTGTTCCATCACAGAAAGAAAGTCATGATATTTTCTGTCTGTAATTTCAAAAACGTGAAGATTTAAATGTAGCCCAATCTCTTTAGCCCAATAGATTAATTGCAGCCCTGCAACCTGTTTTTCATAATATCCAAAGTGAACTACTATTCTGCCATCTAACGGTTTTTCACTCTTACCTACATATAGTATTTTAGAAGAAATGTCATCTTGAAATCCATCTGTTCTATTGGATTTGATTGCAGAACATTTCCTATTGATTTTAATTGATTTTTGCAACGCTGTATATTTTTTATATTCCTCTATTATTGTTTTACTAGGTGTATTACTAGTAACTTCAAAAATATAAATACAAGGATTTCTTCTATTAGAAACATCTCGAAGATTATTTTGTATCACAAGTTCATAAACGTCTCTTTGTGCTCTAGGACCATCCCTAAAATTACCAAAATTATCTATTATAGGAACCGGAAACTTACTTATGTCAATTGAAGAAATTAAGTGATAATCCAAGGATTTTGAATCTTTTGAAAAGGTTTTTATTTGACTAATTATATTTTCTAACTCTGTATCTAAAAATAATTTATTCATTGAATGTATATCAATTTAATACGAACAGTTTCTAGTAGCAATCTAAATTATCGAAGATGATTTAACAAATTTTTCAACATCAAAAAATTCGTTCCAAAATATTTCACCTGGCCACCACTATCAAATACATCTAATTAACTTTCAATTACTTAAACATCATTTTCACACTCCTGGCGGGGCAACTGAAAGAATCAGAAAGAATCTGAAACGCTTCTAATCAATATGTTAAAAATAGAATAAATCTGAGAACTAGCTAAAAAGTGGCACTTGTTTCACTTTAGTTTCACTCGATAATGAAGATGTTTCACTTTAGGGAAATTCTAAAGTATCATCAATTAAAGCTTAGGAACAAACAAAGGATATGACCTTTACGAAATTCTAAATGCAATTATTCCAAGTGCCCAAACTTTAGAGGTGAAACAGCAAGATGGTGGCTACCAAAAGTTGGTTGTATGGGAGAATGTATTAGAAAATAGGGTTTTTCAACTTTTGGAGGTTATTGTTTCCAGTATTACCAAATAAATACTTTATGGTAAACTCATTTGAAAATGGCAACGAATTAGATATTTCACTGACGGTAAAATCACCACTGTAAACAAATTTCAATTAAAATTATTTCAACTGGCAGCAAATCTACTTTTGTTTTTCATATAAGCCAGATATGGGACTACTTATTAAAGTGTACACTACAGCTTTTAAACCCGCTTCCTTCAATCCTTTGTTAACCCAAGTATTGCACGTGTTTAAAGCATTATATTTGCCTTTAGCATAATAAAACTGGTCATCGTATTTAAGATTTTCATAGTAACTATTATGTATGTAATCCTGCATAATAATAAACTGCTCATTAGTACAATTAACTTTATACCAATTCGATCTAAAACTCTTGTATTTAATGACTCTCATTAAAGAAGCCGGTTCTGTAAATAAGGATTGAATTGCTGTTTTTACAGTTAAATCTTCAAAGTTATTTACTTCAGTAAAAAAAATCTTTGATCCCCATCCATAGGCTTGGTAAAGCGAATCTTCATATAGGATAATATCAATATGTTGACCGTTATCCATCAAGTAAAACTCTGCTTCTCTTGAATCACTTTCAGAATTCACCGGAATTAAATGCAATGAAAATAAAATTGTAAAAAAGATCGTCACTATTATACCGGTAATCTTTAGTAGTTTTTTAGTTAATTTTAATAACCACTTGAATTGCTTCATAAACTTTACCTAAATAAAAGTGCTTAAAAATGGGTAGCAAAATTATATCCCGTGAACCCTAAAAATGAACAACGTTATTATTTAAAAATTAATGCGTTAAAAATGAATAATTTTTTCTCTAAGCAAGGGGAACCCTTTTCTCTCTATTGAGACCACATACACTCCCTGAGAAAATTTACCCATTTCTATAATTTTTATATTGTCGCTTGAAGTGGTAAATGAATAAATACATTTTCCTTCCGGATTAAATAAATTTATTACGTCTCCAATTTGTAAACCTGTAATTCTCAGTTGTTCATTGACAGGATTGGGAAGGAAACTAATACCCTGCGAATAGTTATTCAAACCGTTACTCAGTGTATCAATTATATGCAATTGAAGCGCTACTGAAGTATCGGTACAAGTAAATGAATCACTGAATACAATACACCTAAAATTACATGAATCATAATCGGTGCTTACTGAATTAATTTTCAAACTTCCGTCCTCTAAAAAATTAATTTTACTGTCTTCCAATAATGTTTCATATCCATTTCCACAATCCATTTGCCATTCACATTTATACCCATTGGCAATACTTGCCATTATTAATACTGAATCAAATAAATATACACTATCGGGTGCCGTAACTTCATATAAAGGATAATTGACAAGCTTCTCTAAAGCACGGCCAGCATTTAATCTTCCTGCGCCAATTAAACCAGCATAGTTTGGATTCAATTGATCTATTGAATCTGCTGTAGATTTTAAAATACTTTCAATTTCAAAAACTGTTAAACAAGGAGTTTGGGACAACATTAAACCTATGGTTCCTGTAACATAAGGAGCAGCAAAACTTGAACCACTAGATGTAGTATAAAATCCGGGTGCGCTTGATAATGCCAGATCATAACCCGGCGCTGAAAGATCCACCTTACTATTGTGTTGATGTGTGCTTGTTGAATCGCCAATGGTTCGTTCATGATTATCGTTTGGGCCGATGCTAGTTACAGAAAATACTTCATCAAATGCTGCTGGATATACCAAATTGCTCGCTCCACCACATGTTCCTCCATTACCTGCACTTGCCACAATTATTGACCCATTTTCAACAATTTCAATCATTGCTTCATGAGCATACTTATTGTATGAACAACTTGATGACCAACTCGCATTTATTACGCGGTATCCCGCATATGAGGCTTCTAAAAGTTCGTTGTAATTCATCCTATATAGAGCTAAATTACAATTAAAGCCAATGGAACTTTTTCCAACATTATTATCAGTATTACCTGCTGCTGTAATGGCGACAGCAGTTCCGTGACTTCTGTCGAGTGTATTATTTGAATTATAATACACCCATTTATCTACTAACTCTTCATGATCGGAATGAAAATTTTGGTCCGAAATAGCCAACACTACCTCTGCTTTTCCAGTAGAAATATCCCAGGCATCTTGAGCATGTATTAAATCAAGAGCATAATCTTCAGAAAATTCAATGTTATAATCGTTTGGTTCGAATAATGTTTGATAATTTGGTCCCGGTTCAACCCCAGAAATGGAAGATGATCTGTTTAAATCAGAAGTCAATTGATTGAAATCACAATTATTACATTTTATCTCCACTACTTTTTTTAAATCAGGGTTTTTAGAATTTGATAGTGCTTGCTCAAAGCTTAAAACATTATTCTGATTTAAAGCAGCAGCCAATACAGCATCGGAAGAAGTCCATATACCTTGTTTATCCATTTTGGGGATGCTTGAAGTAGAATCCAAGCTAAACCAAATACTTTGACTATGTACAATTGATATTAAAAATAGTGTTAAAAAGGGTAAAAATATTTTTATCATATTTCAATTTAAATACAAGTTATATAATATTTTTGAAATCATTTTTTACTAATTAATTCATCTAATATGAACTTCTTAAATACTACTTTAGCTCAAAAAGCTTTGGTATGCGCAGTTATAATTTTGTGTTTTACAACATCCTGTAATAAAACCGATGGAAATACAAACACTTCATTCACGGTAGAAAAATTTGATCCTGTACAAGTGGCTAAAACCAATCCCATGAAAGTATATGTTCACTATATGCCCTGGTTTTTTTCGAAGGAATATGACGGTAATTGGGGT
>Ga0255768_10003568_pt1 | contig 15447 bp, 5 predicted proteins | sample 071ome_33_FD_179983 | JGI IMG/M metagenome (GOLD analysis project Ga0255768, IMG submission 179983) | Coastal salt marsh microbial communities from the Groves Creek Marsh, Skidaway Island, Georgia - 071412AT metaG (version 2) | ecosystem: Environmental > Aquatic > Marine > Intertidal zone > Salt...
AGTTACCCCACGCAGTATCCTTGTTTTTGGATCCACCGCCTTGGTTAGTAAAGTCTACTTTTAATAATCCACCTGCATTGAAAAAGTATCTGGCATTTGCCGCACTTGAAAAAGTACAAGTTGCTGTGAATGTCAAACATCCGTTCCATGAACCTGTTCTGTTACTACTACCTGTTGTAGCAGAACCTTGTGTTGCCGCATTACCTCTGTTAGTTGTACAAGATGTAATATCGGTTGCTAAATCACTTAAATATGTAATTGTATCACCAGCACTAACTGTACTAAATGATACACCTGATGTGCCTTGGTGTGTTGCAATTGATTCTAATCTACTCAATAGTGATTCCCATTGTGTAGCAGTTACAGTTGCACCAGCACTTACGGAACTTATATCAGAACCATTACCGTAACCACTGTTACCTGATCCCGTCCCCCAAATATTGTTTATGTCTGAAGCAAAGCCATTATAGTGGCCGTCTTCAATAGTATCTCCTTGTGCGTATGCCATTTTTTGTTTCCTATAGTTTTAGTTATTCAACACGTCAAGTATTGCTACTCGGCGTTAGGTCTTAATTGACCTTCACTATTGCCTCGACTGTTCCTTCGCCGTCTGTGTCTTTATTTTCTAAAGATCTTCCAATCACATTAAAAGCAGTAAGTTCGCCTTGCGTTGCCGCTCTTGCAAAACCATTTCCTGCAGAAACTAGTCGATCGCCCTTGTTAACTCGCCCAATTACTTTAACTGGAACTCTTCCGTTCATTGCAATTGCAGGATGTGTTTCTTGTGTTCCTGCTTTAGCATTCATTAAATATGCTGGTTTAGTTGAAACAACACCAAACACATTATCTGTTAATTCATCTATTGCTGTAGTAATCTCATTTATACCACCTAATTCAACAACAGTACCCTCTTCCAATTCTGTATCTGCATGAAAGCGTTCTGCAACGTCCGCATATTCTGCTTGACTTGCTGTACCGTTAAAAGTTGTTGCATATATATTTGCAAATACTTTAGATGATGATCCAAAATCTCTAATATTTGTTAAGTCTGGTAAGATGTTACCAGTAATTGCATTACTACCGTCTTTTTGTAATGCAGTACTTGTTGAACTTATTGCAGTATCTACATATTGTTTTGTAGCAACACCTAAGTTTGCTGTTGGGTCACCTGTTACAGTAATAAGTGTAGTTGCACCATCAATTACTAATGCATCTGTTTGTGTTCCACCATCATTAACACTTAATTTTAAATCACCGTCTGTTGTTACGTTACTAATAGTAACATTACTTCCCGATACAGTCATAGTTAAGTCTTGGTCAGTACCTACTGACAAACCTGTATCGTTCAAAATACCTAGTGTGCCACTTGTTGTATCGTTTGCATCACTTCTTAAAAACTGTGTACTGTCTAAATTGTCTAGTAAGTCAGCATTTGTTGCAGTACCTTGAAACTTGTTACCAGTTATTGCAGTTGAAAGTGTTATACCTGGTTTAATTGAAGCAAAACCACTGATTGCTGGACTAGGTGTAAATGCTGTATCATCACTAATATAAGCAACTTTAACATTTTCAATAGTAACTTCTAGTACAACGTGATCACTAACACCATCATTGATTGTGACTGCTTCTACAGCAGTAGTACCAGTTCCTGGTGAATCCGGTGGTCCAATAAGTTCAAAACTAGATCCATCATATGAATATAGTTGACTTGTACTTGTGTCATAGAATAAATCACCTGTTATTAAACTTGTAGTAGGTGCCGATGTACCAATACTAATGTGCGGTAATTGTTTGAATTCAGTAGCATTGTATACTTTTAAAATATTATTGGATGAATCGTACCATAATTGTCCTTCGAGTGGACTAGATGGAGCAGAACTGTTAGAATGATTTTCTAATAGTTTAATAAAGTTCTCTCCCAAGAACTCACCATATCCAGAATAGTTTCTACCAATAATTGAAACAGAACTTGATGTGTCTACTGTTCCATCTGCAATAGTAGCAAAAACCGATCCGTTTGTTTTATTAATTGTATATGCCATAATTCTTTAAATTTATTTAAGTGTATTTATACTTTTTTTACTTCTCTGGAAGCCAAGTGATTGTTAATTTTCCATCGGCTCCGTTGCTAGTGTCTGCTTTATCTACATAAGAATAGTTTGTAATAATATCTGGGTTTACATAACTGTAACCGCTTTGTCCAGGATAACCGTCACTATCGTAAGAACCCATATAAGCACCACCTTTACCGGCTTGTTCATTGCCTTCTATTTTAAAATTACCTCTACAACCGTGATTTACCCAAGCAGTTGTTCCAGTAAAACCATAACTATATCCAAACGTACACGCAGATGCTGATCTTTTTTCTAATATTCTTACTTCTGATATGTTTTTAATTGCTAAAGGATATTCTTTGTAACCATAACCCCAACTGTCCATATTCAATGTTGTAACGAAATCAACATCACCTATGACGCCACCGCCACCACCGCCACCAGCACCTCCGTCGGCAGTTTCGCAGTCTGTTCCATTTTTACCATCTTCGGCAGTAGAACTACTATTAACTTTGTTGAGATCTTTTGCGTCTCTTCCGCTCTTTCCTATACTTGCTTGGTTTCCTGATCCACCGCCACCAGCACCACCGCCAGCAACGATATATACGTCACCGCCGTCTAAACCAACAGACGATGCTCCTCCTCCACCGCCGCCAGTTCCAGACCATCCATAAGGTCCTGTGGCACCACCATTGCCACCATTAGCATAACCAGTTCCACCACTTGCACCCGAAGCACCTCCACCCGATGTTCCATTTGCACCACCAGATGCAATATTGTATGAAAGTGTAGTAAATGGATCAACTGGTATTACTGCTGAAATCACAGTTCCAGATGCACCATCGCCACCTTGACCATTGCCATCATATCCGCCTTTGCCACCATTAGCACCCTCTATTGTAATTCTCGCTTTAAATACACCGTGAGGTACATCTATTGTGCCAGCACCTGTGGCTGTTATTGTTGTTGTGCCATCGGCATACAATACAGTTTCCCATTGGCCATTTTTTTTGATGTAAACTTCTTTAACACGTTTCCAATAACCGTCCTTTTTAATATGGACTTCGTCAACCTGTTCCCAATTACCAGATTCTTTTACGTGTAACGTCATTTATTAAATCCTATACCAAACATCACCGTCGCTACCACCACTTGGTGCAGAAGTACTAACTGTTCTTGTACCATATCCGTTTGAACCTACTGCTGGTGTAACAGCACTTGTTACTGTATCTACGTAGGATTTAGTTGCGGCGTGTAAACTTGCTGTTGGTGCTCCGCTTAGTGTCAATGCACCTGTCATTGTTCCGCCTGCTTTATCTAGTTTAAGTGCTAAACCGCTTGTACTTGCACTTGATACAGTTCCTACACTTGTTTCAATGTCACCTAGTGTTTGGTAACCTGCACCAGCACTGTCAATTAATGCTGTGATTTCTGTATCTGTATAATTGTTTGATGTTGTAACTGCATCTGTTTCTGCTGTGTCTACATATTGTTTTGTAGCAATACCCAAGTTTGCACTTGGATCAGCGTTTACTCTTGCTGTTGCGGTAGCACCGTCGATTGTAATTACTGTAGTTGGTGTTCCACCATCGTTGACACCAATTGTTATATCACCATCTGATGTGTTGTTTTTAATAACTACATCGTCTGTACTAATTTCTACTGTTAAATCTGAACTAGCACCAACTGTTAAACCACCATCATTTAATATACCTAAAGTACCTGCTGTGGAATCATTTGCTGTACTACTTAAAAAATCTGTTTCATCATATCCACTTAAACTTGTTGCTTCTCCGTGAAACTTAACACCAGCAATAGTACTAGATAGTTGTACTCCTGGTTTAATTGTTCCGGTGAATCCCGTAAACTGATCAGACACGGCTAATGTGTATTCCGCATCTTTACTAACAGTTGCTACAACTCTTGTGCTACCTGGAGCACCATCTGTTGCTGAATAAATTTTTGTAATAACGTGTGGATTACCTAAAGTATCTTCAACAGTTTCTGTTATTGGACCATTTTTACCGTCTACAGAAGAATACTGAGGACCTACAATATCCCAACTTGCACCGTTATATACTTTAAGTTGATTATTTGTTGTATCATACCATAAGTCGCCTTCTGCAGGACCTGTAGGTGCTGTTGTTTGTACTGTTGCACCGCCCAGTGCTTTCCATTTAGTTCCATCGTAAACACCAATACTGTTTGGTGCAATGCTACTAACAGCAACACTGTTTGTATTAAACCATAATTGGCCTTCTACTGGATTTGTTGGTGCTGTTGTGTTTGCACTGTTTTCTAATAATCTAATAAAGTTTTCAGCAAAAGTTTCACCGTATGCAGTAACGTTTTTACCAACTAACTTAACACTGTATGTGCTGTCGGTTATACCGTCCTCTACGAGTTTTGCTACTGTTCCGTTTGTAAAGTTAACTTCGTAAGCCATATCTCCCTCTATGTTGTGCTAAGGTTCGTAAGTGTCTGTATACGAACTGTATAATCAATTTGAATTTGTCTATTAAGTGCTTTTTGTACAGGATGAAATACAACGTGTGTAATCAAACGTAAATCACTTGCCGATCCATTCCAAGTTTTTAAACCTAATTCGTCAAATACATATTCACCATCTAAGTCAGTTGAGTTATCAAATGCTTGTTGGCCTGTAGGCTCACTATAGTCAAGTAAACAACTTACTAAAATATCTGTATAAACTTTACCCGAAGTATGTAACACAGTTAGATTATTTCTAGTAGTATCAGTATTTGTTAATGAATTATCATCTACAACTTTTTGGAATGTTTCGTTATATAAATCTGCATTTTGTCCTGTGGTATTTGCTGGTAGATATGTTATTGTTCCTGTAGGATCAACTGATGTACCGCCATTACCAAAAGACATTTGATATATATGACCTAAGTTTTTATTTGATAGACTTTGTGCCAATGCTTCAGACATATTTTCAAAGTGTATTGCATTGCTTCCTTCAAAAAATATTTCATTTGTTGATGGATCAAATATTTTTAAGAATCCTTCAACTGTTGGTTTTGCGTTTTCTTTCATAATTAACTTCTTTTATTAACAAATACTTTTTCAGTATTTGGGTCAAATATTTTTAAATGTGCCTCTATACTAATAGCACCTGATTCATTTGCTTTTTTTGGTGTCTTAGTATCTTTTTGTTGTTCTTTCATGCAGTATTTATCGTTTTAAATTTGTGTATTTTTAATAAAGTTTGCTATAGTAGTATTTTGGTTTTGTAACGCAATACCATTACTTGCAGTAGTAGCACCACTTGCATAAAATATTGAATCGCCAACATAACTACTTGTACTTGTGTCACTTCCAAAAGTAACTGATTGTTTTTCGCTTCCTTCTATAAAGTGTCTTCTACTAAAGTCTTCTACCAATGTTCCTTTACTATGTGGAGCCGCGGCAGTTCCAGCAGTACCTCGACGCAATCCAGTTATTGCATTTATTAATTTTGCTGTACCATTACCACCATCTGTGCCTTGTGCAATAAATTCTACACCTACAGTATTTGATGAAGCACCCATACTTACAAAGTCTGTTTCATTTCCAGGATCACCTAAATATTCAATTCTGTACATTTTGCCGGCAATCAAATTATCTGCATCGTGTATAGGCTCTATCTCTCTATAGGTCACACGTTCCGCATCAATCATTACTATACCAAAATTACCTAACTCCATATTAGGAATAGGTAAGTTATCAATATTTTCTAAGTAAATAATTGTATCATCTGCTTCCAAGTCATATTTAAGTTTTTCTACATGGTATGTATCCATTTTGTACATTGCTACATTACCTTGCATATCCTTAAACCATCTATAACTTATTGCGTCTGGAACAATATTACTTGTAAAACTTGTTACTGCAACTACATCAGTTGGGCTTATTAATTCACCAGCGAGTAGCAAGTTACTACCTACTACATAATAATCTAAATCTGCAATTAGAAATTCGCCGTTAACTGTTACCCATAATCTGTTGTCGTTAGAGATATCTCTTCCTACATCAAATAAGTTTGTATCAGATGCACTTGTTCCAACGAAGTCGAATCCAACAGCATCAAATGCTCCACTATCAAACAACTCAATAACTGGTGCTGTAACAGTGGTTGGACCAACAAACACACTAGTTAAAATATCTTGCTGATCTGTATCGCCGTATGTTGTTACTTCTATATGATCAGTACCAAGTAATGCACCTTTAACACGTAAGATACCTTGACTATCAATTGTGTATTCTGCTTTGTTTGTAGTGTACACATCTACTATACTACCACTTTCAGGTGCAGTATTAAATCTAACTTCCTTGTATGTTGTACTGCCATCTACTACAGATATAACAGTATAGTCAGTAGGTCTTATTTGCTTTTCATTATCAAGGAATACAACTATTTCACTATTTGAAATTAAAGTATGATCTATAAGTCCTTTTGTTGGAAGTCTGAAATCTGTTTCAACATCGTCGCCTTCGTATCTCTTACCTTCTGGTGGTCTTAATCTAAAACCATTCTTTTCAACAATTGCACATAATGCGTTTCTGCCATCTACTGGCACAGTTTTAGATAAATTAAATCCTTCGCTATCTACTGTTATTGTTGTATCGTCTGCTGTCAGTTTAATTGTATCACCAGTATACGGATCAAAGTGAGAATTAATTGGATAACTCCAAGAATGTTGCACATCTTCAAATCCAAATACAGTTACGCTTATCCAATCACTTGCACTGTAATTTGTTGTAAAAGTAATTGTAGTAACGGAGTTGGTTATAGTGGATACTTTGTCTACGGTTAATCTATTGTTATCTGCTGTAGTTAAAGTGTTGTCTACTGTTAGTTTTCCGTCTGCTGTCGATGAGTACCCTGATGTTTGTCTTACACCATTTACGAGTATTACTATTTCATTTATCTCTTGTGCGTTAACTGGTATATCTAGATTTACACCAAATTCAGTTCCGACATATCCTTGTCTAAATAACTGATTACCGCCACCTATTTCATATACATTAATTTGTATTAGGTCGCCGTCAAATGCATTTGCTATAACTTCTATTGTTTTGTTTGGCCAATCAATTAAGTAATCTTCATCTACGTGCAATCTACGTCCAGTTGAACCATTAATTACTATTAAAGTTATTGGATGTTGTACTACATCGTAAAAAGAAAAAACATTTGATCCCGAACTGTCGTAATTGTATCTTATGTAATCTGCTTCAAATCCATGACCATTGCTTCTGTAGTCAAACCCAGGTCTTGTGTGTACTTTTAAATCTAGTGTATCGTACATTGCACCTGGTATTAATTCTTCAGGAGAATGACTACTATATGTATCTATGAACTCACCGCCTACTGTGTTAATATCTTGTGGATTAGTTCCTAAATAAACTTCACCGAATTCACTTTGCAACATTGCATCCAATGGAGTTGATGTATCCGTAAAGTCTACATCTGTTACTTCAACACCAGGATAAACTGTACCATCTATTAATAATGGTAAACTTAAGCCTTTCATATTATCAGTAGGTGTGTAATAACCCATAGTTCTATCTGCGGCACTTAAGTCAGTTATATCTGCTTTTGTATAATCGTCTAGTAAGAATTTTTCTTTAAATGCTCTTGTTACATTTTGTGTGTATACAACATTTTGATGTCTTACTAATGCTCCTGCTTCATACACATCATCTGCAGAGTCTACAGTTAGCAGACCGGAATCTGCTGTTATATCAGTTGTGTCAACAGTTGTTCTAGGAGTAGGGTTAGAAACCCAATTTACTACTGTGTAATCATATTCTAATCTATCATACTTTAATGTAGTTTTAACTGTTCTTACAAGTTTGTTTTCCATGATTGGAATTAAACTTGCTAACTCTCCGTCGTTCTCAACACGTACACTTGGTGTTTCTTGGTAACCTTCACCTGCATCGGTAATTGTAACTTCTACAATTTGTCCACTTGCATTTATACGTGATGTTGCCTTAGCAATTCTCGATGGATTACCACCAATAAATTCAATTTTTGGTGGAACAGTATAATTCTGTCCTGCATTTACAATTTCTATACTCTTAACACTTAATCCTCTATTATTAAACCAATTATTCCAAGGTGTTAATTCCCAAATATTGTAGTTGGTTTCTTTAAGACCTACACCATCTTCGTCGAAGTTGCTTTGATCTGACTTAAGAATAGCATTTTCATGATCTAGTACTGGACTAATATATTTGTTAAATGTTGTATCAAAGTAAACTGGACAATCAAAATCAATTACATCGGTATTGTATTGATCGTTACCATCATACTTCAATGTAAAGTTTTTAATCTTAGTGTGATAAGGCTTACTTTCATTTAAATAATTTTGTAGGAATTCTTGGTCATCCTTTTTGTATGTTGCATACTGTCCAAGATCTCTTACTTTTTGTTCTACATCTATAAAACTTGTTTTTGTTAACCATTCTACATCTTGTTGCTCTTGTAAAATGTAATCAAATAAAACAATTAAAGATTTGTTTCGTTCTATAAGCAAATCGCCTGTAAAGATATCTTCGTTAATTGCTTTTATAACATTTCTTAATTCATTTCCTCTTGTTCCAGTATCTGCTGTGTTATAAAAGTTATCTGCTGTAAATAGTTGTGAGTCTACAGTAATGTTATCTTGTGTGGATTTTCCTGACCACAGACTTTCGTTAAACTTAATAGTTCCATCTTCTAGACCAACTCTAACATAAGCACCATCTTTGTATTGGTAAATTTCAAATTTACCTTGACTGTTACTTGTTACTTTTACATATTTTCCATCTTCAACATTTGCAGATGTGATTTTAGATGTATCGTCTACAATTGCTTCAAATATTGCGTTTTCGGCCTCGGTATCTTTGTACCAGTCAACATAACTCCAACTACGTGTTGTGTCGTAAGATTGGACTTTTACTAATCTTAACGCAGGACCTGCGACAACTTCATATATACTCCATCCACTTTGATTATCGCTATCAACTTCTACTAAGTATTTGTATCCAACTGCAACTGTTAATAAATTTTGATATCCTAATTCATCTAAGTCTGCTACTTTCTTATCCCATTCGCCACTTGATTCACCTGGCATAGGTTCTGCGACTTTTAATTGTGTGAAGTCTTTGTTTGTTGCAATAATTTCTTTTTTGAGTACATCATTTACATAACCAAGATAAGACGCTAACGCACCAAATCTATCTTTAAACATTGATTGTCTTGGTCTAAATGCAATTCCAATTTGTTGAACTGGACTTAACTTACTATCTGGTACTGCTAATCCTATCTTGTTACCGCCAATTAAACTATCTTGTAATTTCAAGTATGTATTGTCACTAATGAATGAGTTTTTATTATTTTCTTTAACTAATTTGAATTCATTGAAAACTTCATTGTTGTTATCTTCTTTCTTATAAGACAGATGTAATATTCCATCTGTAATGTACTTGTTACTGTTATATAAAGCAACTGTACTTCTGTTAATGAAAGCAACATAAGGTATGCCTGATGAAATGGGTGTACTAATGTAAGTCTTAATATTGTTAATGCTTAATGTTTTATCTCCTTGGATACTATCAACATTTGTTACCCAAAAATAATAATTTTGTGTAATTGTGTTAGATGAATTAACCTTAGAAACTACTGTGTATTTTGTTTGATCTACTACTGTTCCTGCACCATTATACTTTGATGGTGGTAGTGAACTTTTAACCCATTGTCTAACATCAACAGTACTTCCTGTAAATAATGCACCCCAATTTTTACTTGCATAGTTTTCGTCACTTGCGTAGTAATCTAAAAATCTTACATTGGATACATCCCACCAAATACTACCTACGTACTGTTCAGCCCAAACAATACCAGTTAATTCTGCATCATAATTGTATACTGCTGGGTCATTAATAGAAATATAATCAATGTTTTCTTGTGCATCGCCTAATAGTTTTCCATTAAGTGGATCAATATAATCTAAGTTAACATCTGTTAGATTTGTAGTTTTATCGTATATTAATGCTTTATTAATTAGATCAGTGTTTACATTATCTTGTTGAACTCTGTACTGTGTCCAATCGCCGTCTACTTTTTTATAAACTGCTGGTTTATCATTTGCATTATTGTCAACCCACGCTAAAGTATTGTTAGGAAGTCCACTAAACAACGTATTAGTTAAATCTGTATATGAATCTGTTCTAACACTTACTAATCTATAAGTGTTTCCAGTTGTGTGATCTGCTGTATATAGATCTGAATCACAAGTTACTACATCTGCGTCTGCTGTTAATTGAACGTATGCTGTTTCTATTGAACCTGCAATTTCTAATTCTGTTGTACTGTTAACTTTAGTTACTTTGTGGGCACCATTTACTTCTGCACTAATGTCTTGTATAACCATCCATTCATTAGCAACTAATTCATGGTCGGCATAAAACACTATTGTTAATGTGCCTGTATCGTTTTCCGTGATTGATTTAATGTTACCTACTTGTTCTGCTCTATAGACATTCCAATTGTAAACATTATCCTTAGCAACCCAAATAACAGTGCCTTCTTCTATTTTATTTAGAAAAACAACACCAACCGTATCATTTAAATCTGTTTTTTCAAATACTGCTATATCAACATCGTTAGTGTTTACAAATCCTGCTGTTGGTAAATTAATATCTGTTAACTGTGTTGTGCGTATTGGGAATATATTTGCATTTGTATGAGTATATGATTGATTATAGATATCACTTACATTGATAACTTGGTGTTTTTTATTAACAGGATTTCTTATAATCTCAACTACTCTATCTGGATCTGCTGTAACTTCAGTTGAGTCTGCTGTATAACTAGTTGTATCTACTGTTGTTCCAGCAACTACATTGATTTTACTTTGATCTTCTACAACTTCTACTAAAGAAGGATTACTCTCTAATTTAGGTTTTGTTAATTCTAATTCAATGTATGTACGATTATCACTGTTACCATATGTCGCTTCTTTTATCGCCCAGTTTTCAAATATATCGTAATCTGTAATTTGTTTATCTAACTCAACATTTTTAAATACATTCGCACTTAACGTTGTTCCTTTTTCGCCAATGAATCTTGTGTAGAAATTAACTCTACTTACATCGTCTAACGTACTTAGATAATCTCTTGGTCTGTAACCAAGTAAACCCATAGCAAATAAGTCAACATCACTTTCTAAGTTAGTAGTTTTCTTATTGTAGTATTCTGTAATCTGTCCTGCTTTATTGGCAATGTTAGGTAACAAACCTTTCTTGATACTATCGTAATTAATTTTTTTCCAATCACTAAAATCAAATGTTTCTTTAGGTTCTAAGCGTTTAACACTTGTCCAATATGCATTTTTATTTTTAACAATACTTCCTGTTGTATAGTAAGTATCCTGCTTCCAGTCTTCTACGTTATCTTGATTTAAAATAAATCCTTGTGCATCTAGTTGTCCGTTCCAATCAAATGTAGTAAATCCTACAATACGTAGACGTTGTTGTCTTAATCCTGTAACTGGTTGATAAATCAAGTCGTTGAATATACTTGTGTTATCTAATATTAATAAATGTTCATAACTTATTGAATTAATTTTTAATAAGTTAATTGACTTGTTGTTAACTGTTTGAATTTTGAAAGAGTTATCTAAACGTGTAATTGCGTAATCTTCTTTAAGCAATGGAATACCGTTTTGGTCTAATGCATCTATACTATTTTTTGTAATATCATCTACTATTAAAAGTTCTTTATTGAATTCTAAACTTATTGCACCAGGATTCAAATTAATGATTGCTCCTTCTCCCCAATCTTGGCCAGACCAAGCAAGGAACTCTTCTGCCATTTGTCCCCAATTTAATAATGTACCATTTTCTTGTATATCAAATATCATTCCTTTATCTTCGAGGAAAGCACCATAACTTGCTAAGAAATCTACAACTGCACCTTTACTTCTAAATACATAGCCATACGGTACTGTTGTAACATTTTTAGTAAACTTTGTTGGAACAACATAATCACCAATCTTGAATCCATTTGCATCTGTTACACTTCTATAGATTTCAAAGTATGGTCTTGTTGAACTGTGTCCATACATACTGTAACCGTCACTTGTTCTTTGAACAATTACACTACTAAAATGTAATTCGTTTAATGCTTGGTTTTTATGTAATAATAATTTGTAGTTTTGGTCAGGAATTTGTAATCCTGTGTTAGAACTATCAGGACTACTTTTATCTGTATAAATCTTTAAAAAGTTTTTATCTGTAAACGATGCCATTCTGTAGCAAAGTCTTACATCCGTACTTGCTAATTCTTGACTAATTTCTGTACAACTACAACCATTGTTATTGTGATAATCGGCAATCCAGTTTATGTAACTGTTCTTAGGTTGTGCAACAGTTTGTGTTTCGATATCTCTTACATCTAATCTATATCTACCATCATATAGATATTGATCTAAATCAGAATCATATTTGTACAAATCTCTGTCGATATTTAAAGCAAAGTATTTTGCTGGTTTAGTAAGTGCATACAGTCTTTGTAGTGCGAATCTATATGAACTTGATCTACGCCAAGCAGTTTCTGTTGGTCCTTGATCGCCAAATACCCAACTCTTTCTAAAGTCTACTTCGTTATAATTGTTTACTAATGCTTCAAATGGACTAAGCAATTTACCAGATGAACTTACTGGAATAATGTTTGTTAAACCTGGTCTCTTATATTTTTCTACTATGCGTGTATTGCTTGGGTCTTTAATTCTTCCTGCTTCTAAATCTTCCCATAAAACTAAGTTACCGCGTGTATAAGGTGCTGGACCATATTCTTCTTCCCACCACGTTGGTTTTTTACTAAATCCTACCATCTCCCATGGTGTTGTGTGCGGTGTGTCTGTGTCGTAATAATTTTTGTACACACCTCTCCAGTTACCTTTTAATGCTGTACCGTCTAGTAAACTTCCAGCAGTACTGTAGTTCCAAGAAAACTCATTTGTAGAACTATAATCTTGTTTTTTGTATTCTAATCTATTTGTGCCTACCCACTTAAGGAAACTTGTACTTAATATACTTGTAACTTCTTCATCGCTATATTCTGTTTCTCTAAACTTACCTGGAATTACGTCTGCTTCTATAATAGGAATTAAATTATCTTGTTGTAATTTAATATTGTTATAGATTCTTTTTTCAAATTCTAAAATTACATCATCACGCTTATCGTTATAAGCAATAATAATACTTCCATCATGCCCTTGTATAACATTTGTTGGTGTACTATAAGATGTGTCAGAATATTTTTTAGGAATATAGACTGGATGCAAACCTAACTTACTTGGTGTATTAGGTACATAACTACCTACTGTTGTGTCGTATTCTTTAATAACAATTTCATCACCTATTACGATGTCTTTTAAAATTGTTATATTTGCACTATCCGAACTTACAGTGTACTCTTCACCTATCGTTAGAATATCGTTATTCAAGTATACAAGTATTGCTTTGTTGTTTGCACGAGAGAAATCGTATATATTTTGAGTATTAAATGTATTTGTTGATATGGCACTAAATGTAAACTTAGACTCTGTTGGTGTTGTAGAACCAGGCAACATATCACTTTTATAAAATGCATTTAAACTACTCTTACCTTTATTGATTTCTTTTAACGCATTTTCTAAAATTACACTAGGTTTTATATCATAAGTGTCGTTACTGTTAACGTAATCTATAATCTTTAACTTGAACTTTTCATAAGCATTACTTGCAAAATCTAAACTTTCAAAAAAGTTAAACTTTTCACTGTGTAGGAATTTCGCCATAGGAATCACTGGCGAACTATTTTGTATAATGTTTCTACTATACTTTTCTATGTTAGGTAAATCTCTAGAATTGTTGGATCCATTTAAGTCACCTTCTAATGTTTTTAAGTTTTGAGCAAGTTCAATATAATGGTTTCTAATAGTACCTAATGTATATTCTTTTAAGTTTTCGTTAAATGGATTATTTTCTAAGTTTGTTGCTACGGTGTAATATGCAACATCACTCTTTTGATCACTTATTGCTGTTACGTATATGTCTGCACCATTACTAATTTTCTTATTAAATGAAATAGTTGTTGTATTATTAGCAAGACTTTGTGTTACATTATAATCTTCTGTTAAGCAATACTTTCCATCTATATATACTTTTACATTAGGTGTGTTTAGTCCTGTTTTTAATATTACATCTAGTATTAAATCTTTTCCATCATACTCAAAATTAAACACTTGGTTATCTACATATTCATCTATGTGTTTTGTCCAACCTATCTCTTTGGTGTATGTTGTTCTGTCGCTATATTTTCTTACGAAACCGTCACTTACATTTTTAACTATAGATGTAAGATCATATGTAAATGTATCCATATATAGACAATTATCAAATACGATATCACCAATGTTATCTATACTTAAATACTTAAGTGGAAATCCTAAAACTGAATCATCTAACCCATCGCCCTCGCCATATGCAAATACTTTACAGCCTTCAAATGTTGTTCTACTGTAAACACTAGATTCGCTAAAACTATATCCATTTTTATCATACACATCAAACAATGGTGGCTGATTAAGTTTTGTTTTCTGCTGTGACTCAATCCACTCAGTTCCATTGTAATGATAAACTTTACCGCCTTGTGTATCGCCGTTAGTACAAACTACTAATTGATCAGTTACTGAAGTACTTTCATCAGTTTCTATTAATCTAATTTCTTTGTTGATATCTCCTTCGAGATCTACCATTTCAACAACGTATATTTTATTTCTTACATTTGGATCTGCATCATTTGCAAAAATAATTTTTGAACCATCTACTAGTGCATAACCATCTGTAGTGTAAGAACTTGTGCCGTTTACATTACTTAATGCATCAGTTTGTGTTAGATCAATGATATTAATAGAACCTTTACTTTCGGTTCCATAATTAAAAAGTTTTAAGTTTGCTTTAAATTCAATAATAGGTCTGTTTGCTCTATTATTGTTATCAAATACTGGTGTTGTATTGTTATACTCGGCAGTTTTTTCAATGACTTGTTTATGTACCCATCTATTACCTCTAGACCAAGCATTTAAGTCATTACTACTTCTATTAATTGTTATGTAATCTAAGTCTAACGGTGAATTTAATGCACTATCAAAACTAGATGAATCATATCCCAAACTATCGTATGGTTGCGTTAAACTACTTGTATAACCTTCTGGCGTAATTAAATCAACAACAGGAATTAAAACAATAGACTCACCTACACCTTCAACCCAATAAGATTGCTCTTCGTATGATTCCGGTAACGTGTTACCTCTAAATATTACTTTTAATCCATTGGTAAACTGAACACCATTTG
>Ga0255768_10003574_pt1 | contig 15430 bp, 8 predicted proteins | sample 071ome_33_FD_179983 | JGI IMG/M metagenome (GOLD analysis project Ga0255768, IMG submission 179983) | Coastal salt marsh microbial communities from the Groves Creek Marsh, Skidaway Island, Georgia - 071412AT metaG (version 2) | ecosystem: Environmental > Aquatic > Marine > Intertidal zone > Salt...
GCAATAGGAATAAATCCGACCCCAAATGCAACGAGGTCTTCCGTCACCTGACCCGCTGTATCTAACTCTGGCTTGATTGCTTCGAACGCTTCAGTCACTGCACGAGAGGTGTTGGTGTCAAAGGCCGCATCGAGGCCAAGAGCACCGAGTTCCGCGATCCCTTGTGGCACAGACACAATACCAGAGTAGATACCCTTGCCGATGTCTTCGAAGGTGTCAGGGACAAGGCCCTGATCGCCAGAAAGGTAGGACCCTTTCTCTTCTTTTAGTACAAAGCCCTCTGGCACAGATCCCTGTGTCGATTGCTTCAGTACAAAACCTTCGGGAACTTTATTTACTTCGGTTGCCATGAGCTTCCATTCCAGACTACTACTTCACCAGTCTCTGGATTTTCAGCTTCTTGTCCAACTTTAAATCCACCTGAAGACGGAGTGTTGTTTCCTTGTGCCCCTGTGATCGCTTGACGAACACGGGTGCCGATGTTGTCACCCATAGAGGTATTCATGTTTTCCTCTACAGTGGCAGGATCTTCGTTGTTCTTAATCTTTTCTAGGTACACTTCTAGTGCAGCTTTACCTTGTTCCGTATCCAAGAACCCACCGCCTGCAGCCTCGGCAGCGGCCTCTGCTCTAGCGGACGCAGTTTTCTTGAACTCACCCAAACCAAATAAAACAGCTTGGGCAAACGCATCAGGGCCTTTGCCAATACTAGACGCGATAGCAACGTCTGCAATGCGGCGGTTGATCTCGTCGATGTCATTTACATCCTTCATACCAAAGACCGTTCTAGCAAACTCTTTCTTGTTAGCCTCTGTTGGTTTCTCACCCGCAGCCTTTAGTGTCAGGTTCGCAACTTTCTCAGGGCTATCCTGAGAGGCTGCGTTCTGCACCTCTTTAATCTTTTCGTTGGCTTTCTTTTCTACTTCAGCCTCAGAACCGTATATGCTCAACATCCGATTTAGCGACAGACCAAAACCCGGGATCAACGCTGTCATGTCTTTGATGCTGTATGTCCCCGGAGTTGCCCCTACGTCAACAGGCCCACCTGCAAGATACCCTGTTGGTTTTCGCTGTTGTACGGGATTCTGTACAGGATTCTGTACAGGTCGTTGCGGCTTGGGTTGCTGTGGTCCACCTAACATATTAGGTGCGACAGTTGTCGGAGCCGGGACGTTAGGTGCCATAGGACCGGGGCCCATGGGCCGAGGTGCAGGAGGCGGGGCCAACGGATTCATCTTCTTAGGAACACCAGTTGGGCTTACAGGCATCGCCGCCATAGGGTTAGCCGCCTGCATAAGTTCTGGAGAGGATGCCATGATCCCACCCATCTGAGCAAGTTTGTTACGAGCAGCGCGTTTCGTAGGTTGAAACAGCTTTCTATTATAGACCCCATTCACCTGTAGTACCCCCCTTGGTTCCCGCCATAGAAACTACCTAAACCGCCTGAACTCATGCCAAAGATATTACCATACCCCTGACCTGCCGACGAGATCCCTGCGTTCTGAAAAAAGTTACCCAAGGGACTAGCCTGTGGCGTAGCCGCTGCGGACAGAGATGTGCCACTTGATGGGACACCCTTCAAGATGTCTCGCATGTATGAAAAACGAGCAAATGGTTCGTATGCTTCTTCCAACTGGCCTGCACGTACAACGTCATACTCACGCTGCAATTGCTGTTGTTCCTGTTGACCCATGTTGAACAGTGCGTTCACATCTTTCTGACCCATGCCCTGAGTCGCCTCGCCAAGAGCACCCATGCTCTGGCCTAGCCCTTGGAACAATTGTCCCGCTTGTTGTCCACGTTTCTGTTGGTTCTCAAACGCTGACATAGCTTGGTTTTGTGCACCACTGTATGCCTGTGAACGCAACCGGGCACCAAGGTCTGCTTTGTTTTCAATAGCCGCTTTTTCCAACTCGGCCTGCATCAAAGCACTACGTGATCCACCAAAGGCTCCCGCACCTACAGCTTGCGCAGACTGTCCTGCTTGCGCTTGTGCTGTTTGCTCGTCGATGTCTTTATAGGCAGATTCAATAACCTCATCCACAAAGGGGTCATAATAATCTTTGTAGGTCGTCGGGTCGTATGACCCAGTTGTATCTTGTAGAGTTGTCACACCTTCCTCAAAGATATCTTCTGAGCGATCTAAGAAAGGTTGGTACGCGCCAATACCCTCATCTGCCAAATTTAAGGCTTTAACTTGAGGGTCTGTAAAACGAATAATGTCAGGGGCAGCAACGCCACCCTCTGTAGCGATAACGGGTTCACCATACTGGTCGGTCTGGGCAAGAGAGGCATCGCTCGTATATGTACCGTCTTCCATAAGGTACATCGGGTTGCCTTCTTCGTCCGTAACAGGCTGACCAAATAAAGGAGAAAAAGCGGCAATCCCCGTAAGGTTGCCGTCTTCATCTACCGAATAAATGTTTGCGAGAAGGTCTTTTAGAAACTTTTCCTGATACTCAGGAAGTAGCTCCATACTTTTGACAATTTGTTCCTCTGCCATTATGCCATCCCTTCAAAGCGATTCATCATCTGGTACATCTTAGCTGCACCTTTCGCTCGGTTACCACCACCTGCACCACGTACAGCGTCGGCAGTCATTACAAACTCACCGTCCGAGAGCCGAGCTTCTTGAACCGGGCCACCGTTTTGATAAATCATAGCAGGTATACTATCACTTGTCCCAGAGCCGGGACCCTCGATGTAACCACCTTGTGCTCGGTAGTTCACGGCAGGTCTAGCGCGTGGTGCACGGTTAGGTGCCATGCTAGGAGTTCCGGGGGCCACGGTCCCACTGTAACTCGGTAGTCGTTCGCCTGTGTTATATTGTTGCTGCTCCCCATCGGACATTAGTTGGTCGAACCGAGGTCCACGCTGCTCGTCTAGCATTGTACGGAACACGCCCTCTACTAGCGGATCCATGTTGCCTGTTTTAGGATTGATCATACCACCTGCGGTTAGGATTCCAGTAAGTGCTGCGGTAGGACCACCACCAACCATGCCCATTGCCGCAGCTTGAGCCGCACGTCGTTGTCCTTCAGGAGTATTTAACATCCCCATCAGAGCACCGCCCATCTGTCTGTTAGAACCGTCGCCGCCACCTAAAGCGTTTATTGCATTAAGAGCGAGTCCGGCTTTGCCGCCCAAACCTGCGCTTAAAAGACTGCCAACCCCTGATCGCATCGCGTCGTTCAAAGAACCACCACCAAGAAGAGTTCCAAGACCCCCTCCAAGTACTGCTCCTATGGGATTACCGCCTGTCGCAACCATACCGACCAGACTACCAAGAGAACTTAACAGGTCCCCTTGTTTTTTATCCATTTGTTTATCTTGTGACATGGTCCTTCATCCTATAACTGAACTCACTTTAGCAGATAGCAAAGTCCTTTTACACTACAATTTTTAAATCACCGTCAGCCGTCTTGTAAACATCCCCTACAACTAAACCCCCTGCAACCGCCGATGCGTTGTCTGCATATGTTGCTATGTTTAGCATACTCAGGGTAGATACAGCACTATCCCCGGGGTTGTTTTGTTGCTGCAGGTAGAACGCAAACGACTGCACCACACTGTCGAGATACTTCTTGTCATACGACATGGGAGCCTGTGGGAAGTACGGGAGGGTTAGTTTTAACGACGGCATTAACGTCTCCCGCTTTCTCTAACTTCTAGTTTAGGTGTACCCAAACGCCAACCAACACCTAGTTCGTTAGACGAAACCTTAAACGTGGCACTGCGACCCCGAAGCCTAAGATTTACGTAATCTGTAAAGCCCTCTTTACTTTCTTGTCCCCCCGCATAAATAATAGGGTCTTTGTAAATATTTGATTGGCTATTAGACTTTTCATACAGCTTCTTGCCAAGTAAATCTGGCTCAAGTCCGCTTATGTTTGGCGTAGCTACATAAGTTTCAAGTCTAGCCTCCATATATGGCAGCATGTAGTCTTCTATGTAGTCGATTATATCCTGTGAAGGTTTGTTAGTAGACCCGTAGTATTTCCAAGCGTGATAGCTTAAAAATTCAAGTCCATCTGAATAATTAACATATCCACTAAAGTTTATATCTCCTAATGATCTGCCGGGCATTGCTTCTGCCGTAACCCACTGCGCTTCCTCTTCGGGGTAACCAACACTAGCCGAAAGTAAAGAAAGAGCTATAACGGGTGTCCCGTCTGATTGCCGCAAAAACGGATTGTAACTGTTCAGCGCGTCAAAACCGCTACCGGGGTACTGTTCTGTAGACAAGTCTATGTTTACATACGGCGTTTCTGCGGTGGAGTCTTTGAAGGTGATATCAGGGATAAGCTTTTTAATCATCATAAACTTATCACCTTCGCCAATATCAAACGGGCTAGATTCAATGTATGCCGAGATTGGAAGAGCAGGGCTTGTAGAACCATCATCAAACCCTTTCTCATGTTCGTATAAATGCCCGTCTGTACCTGCCGCAATTGGGAAGTTAAACAAGCCACGGTCCATCCACGCAGTGCGGTTAAGCTTACCTACTGACCAAGTTTGTTCTTGGTAGTTATAGATCACATAGCGATCAACGTCTTCATTTCGGTACGTCCCCTGACCATCAAAGTTTGCTGAAGGGTAGAACCACCATACCTCAGAATGCTCAGAATTCACACCTGCGATAACCTTTTCCGCTTGGTCAAAGTTAAAGTCGTTAAAGACGTAGTCTCGTACGGTACAAGGCATCCTTTGTACCGAACCTTGGTAGACATAGAACTCGTTAGCACCCATCCACATCACAACATCGTCAACCGCAACGGCAGCGTTTGGTGATTGGATTGTAATCTTTTCGGAAACCGCTGACACACCAAAGATGTACGGAGGTCCAAGGAACTGCATCGTATAGAGCGTGGTATCTGTAAAGACTAGAATCTGTTGCTTCGTTTCCACAGCCTGAACAATCTGGGAACCCAGACCCAATCGCAACTCACCCGCAGTAGTGTCGGTGCTTGTGTCCCAACGACGTAAGTTGTTGCCCGGGCTAACCTCATCTGAAGTAGAGAACCGAATAGTCAACGGGTCTTGGACCCCGGGGTCGAACTCTGGGTCACAACCGAATGCAATGATGTGTCTATCTCGGTCAGAAACCAACACTTGTTTTGCAATAGTCGGAGCACGGGTCGATCCGTCTAGGTCCGTAAGGGCCACGGCCCGAGTAGAAACATCCTCGGACGAATCCCAGTAGAAAATGGGTCCGTCACGATAATTAAGTATCAAGTCTTCCCCGAAAGTAGTGTGGTGCCACAAACGTAGCGAAGCCTGCGCTTGTGTCTGACCCCAACCCTGAAGACCAAACGCGTTTGCGTTCCAACCGTTAAACAACTGACTGATGTTAGAGCCTACGTTAATCTGGAAAGTGGCAACTGTTTGTGTGCCTCCTCCTGTTGTTGTCGTTACCGTAGAGTTTAACGGATACAGGTCGTCATCTATCTCGCCATTAACAGTTATGTCGTTAAGGGATTTATTCGTCTGACGCAGTTGGAAAGTAAACTGGAAGTTAGACAGTTTTGTTATCTGATACTCTTGGTTCACTGCGTCTGCGGTAGCCGCATCAAACCCGCCTATAGTGGGCTCCACCCCAGTAAAGACAACAAAGTCCCCGGTAATTGCTCCGTGTTCTTTTGTGGTTGTTGCAGTGACTATTCTGCTTCCGCTTGTAACAGAGAAGGTCAGGTCATCTTGATCATCAGTCGTAATCAAATGTGAAGAACCAAGGGTCGAAGTAGCATCTACACCAGTAACGTAGAAATTAAATATGTCGTCCGCTGTTCCTATAGGAGACCCAATCTCGGTTGTTACAGCACTGATGTTTATATTCCGTACCACGGCACTGTTATCTGGCAGCGGAGTGCCGTTAGTATTACTAACAGGAGAACCTGCGGTCCCCGTAGCAGAAACACCTGTAGGCACAATAGGGCCAATGGAAACAAACGTATCACCCAAAGACGCAGACAGACCGGGAATCGCGGTCCTTGATCCGCTAAAATCTATGCGGATATCTCTAACATCACTTGTGGTAAGCGTCTTTCTAACAGGGGTGATGTCAAAAAGTGTTGTGCCTCGATCAATATAGTATTTTAGGTTTGTTCCAATTCCGATATAGCGTTCTTTTCTTAGGTCCACCCAAGAAATTAATCCTCGTGCGCGACCCAAGAATTGTTGGGAGGTGGATCTTTTTAACCATCCGGCAATCTTTTCCGGAAACCCAAACCTAAAGCGAACTTTATCCATATCGTACCAACCACCTTCGTTGGACGAACGAGTTAGCTCTCTATTTATTCCCGGCTGAAATTTTAGAGGTATCAAAGACATCAATCACTCCTAACGTTTCTTTTACCGTTGTGCTGCAGTAAGCCTACTCGGTCTGCGTTTGCATAGGTATACTTGTAAGCTGCCCAGTTTGCATAATCCACCCCATAAGCAAAAATGGGTCGTTTACCGCTTGGGTCTGTGTCAAAACTGAGAAGACTCACGTTGAACGACTGATTCATATAAGACCAATATAAAGTATCAAAATAGTACGTTTCAGTATCAGGAACTCGTGTATCAAAAACCACCCGCTCCAAGTTGGGTTTATCTAAATCAAATTGGAACAAAGTTCCTTCACCATAAGTTACATTATAAGGATCTTGCCGTGCCTCGACTGAATTGACGAAAAATCTGTTTTTTGTCAGTGACCCCGTATCGTAGTAAAGAGCAGAGGGGGCTTGTATCTTAGAATCTGCAAGCCAAGAAAAATTATCTGGTTTTTGATAATAACCAAAGTTCCAAGCTTCGATGTGCGTTCCATCACGGTTATACAGGTCAAATCTTGAAACATCCCGAGAACTGATAACAATCTTATCATCTAGAACAGGTTGAAAGTTATAAAACCCTGATTCCCAATTTTTATACAAACCCGGCTTGACGGGTTGGGGTGCTGTAAAAGTAACGTGCGGGGAAACTGTGGGGTCACTGTATGTAACTTGATTGCCTACAAAGTCGTTGAAATCATTAAATATATAAACGCCTCCAACGGTGTCCCTATCTGGGTAGCTAGTGTAGGTCTGGACCGCAGAAATGATGATTTGTTTTTGATAAGGCATTCCATAACCCGCTTGCCCTTCTATAGAGACTTGGGTGCCAAAGCTACTTGGCCTTGGAACAACGTTTGGAGTGTCTACTTCAAACGTAGATAGGGCATCATAATGGTTGGCTGTAACAGGACCGTATCTGTAGCCTCTAGACAGGGACAACTTGCCTAGCTTAACGCGTCCTTTCCTATTCCCAAAATTAGGAAACTGCGTGTCTCTACCGCCCGGATAATAAGGTTCCGTATACACAACATAAAGCTCAGGGTCGCGTTTCCCCCCTACATCATTATAAGTAGAATCAAAAGATTGTGTCGCTAAACACGCGCAATAAATCCCCATGCCTCCATATGTAGGATCAGGGGCATCATCTGGATCGTGAGAAACTAGTAGCGTCAAACTGTCACTATAAACGTCGTAATAGTAAATGTGTGCCTTAGAACCAAACGCGTAACTTGTATTATCACCCAGAGCAGAAATGTATAAGATAAGACCCGGATCTCCGAATTTGTCTATGTACTCAATCATTTGTACAGTGCCACCAAACTGAACGGATCCACCTGAAAGCGCAGGGTCATCAGGAGGTTGAATCTCGTGCAATAAAGCTCCGGTATCTAGATTATATAGATAAGCTCGACCCCTATTCGTGTAGGTGGGAGTTACATAACCACCTTCGTCAAAATCCCCTTTGCCTATTAGCCCGTAATTCACTCCACCCGTTTTAGCAATCGCTCTTCCTCCACTGGGATAGGCCCATGGGTACTCCTGCGCAGGTGTGGTGTACGAAGAAGGTTCATCAATAGTACGCAAAATTGTGTTGGTAGTTAAATCGACTAGGGACAATTCTATACTAGAAACATCATAATCCGTCGGAGATATAAGTGCTAGAGTGCCGTCAGGAGAAATCGCAGTCCTAGCACCGCCCCAACGGGATGTGTTTGGCTGCGGATTGCTTATATATGACTGATAGGAGTAACCTTCTTTCTGAACTAACGCAACCTCACGCTTTAAATTCTTCTTATATGAATAGGGACCGAACAAACAATTCTTGGCTATCTGCGCTTGGAAAGAGTTGTTAGTTGCGAAACTAGGTTCGTCTAAGGTGTTAGGAACCCACCTATTCCACGGTCTATGAACAATTTGTGTTATGCCGGGGTCCGACATTCGAACCATCTTTCTACCATCGTCTATGAGTTTAAAGTTCATAAGGTACATTGTTGCACCAAGGTATGAGAACCTAAAATGGCTTTGGTCATAATCTATATAGTTATAATGAGCTTTTGTAATGTTCCATGCATACCCTGTGTTTAAACTATTCGCTCCAAAAACATTTCCGGGGTCGTTCGCTTCTGTATGGAAAAACTGATACGGAACCTCAAAGTCAATATCTATCCAGATTTCCTGACCGTGGCCGTCTCCTGCGTTATTAGCACGACGCATTGTTGGATTAACACCAGCTATTCTAACAGGATCATATCTAACATATTCATCAGACCCTGTTTTATTTAGTATCAACAGAGCCTTTCTACCTTGGTCGTACCAGTCAAAACCACCAAAACCCCACGCACTGATATTACGGGTTTGGTCGTAGTAAGTGGTATTGGGTGCTCCAACAACAGGATCATTTCTTAACCAGTTAACGCTTCTATCCCACTTGTAAATTTCGCTGCCCAGTTGGCTACCACTGATTAACGAGTATTGAAAATCCATGCGCTTTCGTCTGTACGTACTTGAGTCGTGACGGAAATAGGCACTTTTTACAGTTTTGTCTTCTAAGGTAAACGGAGTTGTCTGGTAACTACCAGAATTAGAAGGTGTTAGAACCACCTCTTCATAATTAGCCATTCTGTCATAACTGTAGCTTCCACCATCGACTACGCTGCCTTTGAAAAACTGTGAAGGTCTAACAGTGTTACTAGCTATTCTACCCTTACCAAATATACCAATTGCACGACCGTGTTCATACGTGTCGTATAAAGTGGAATCTGCAGAGGGGTAGTGAGTAGACCGTACCCACTTTAAGGTATGGATAGGAAAGTATTGATTACCAGTGTCAGGACCTAGGTCAATGGGTTTTTCTATATAGCTGTTCCAATTCGCTGTACTAAGATCGAAGGGTGTACTGCAGGTAACCTGATACAGAGTGGCAGCGTTGTTTTCTCCCTTACACCATATTAACTTAGTTCCATCTGGACTCCATAAAACAGCCGAAGTTTCTATTATTTCACTAACACGACGGTTAAGGGAGTATGTATACGGAGGCAATGTTCCGTTTACGTTCTCACTACTAAACTCCGTATAATATTTGTCTAAACCGTCTACATCTGGGTCGTTTAGCTTGTTTTTACCCTGCAATACAAGGTCACCGATACTGTACTGGTTACCATCGTCACCAATTTTTACAGGGGGAGGGGCTTTTATAGAACGTAAATAGTAGTCGTACCCCTTTTGAACATCCACAAACCCAAGAATTACTTGAGGAATCTTCTCATGAACCTGTGGCAAATCTCCGTGTTTTAAGTACACCAAGGAAGGAGAGTGGTTATCAATCAGACCTTGAGCACCCTGAAAACCTTCTCTACTACGGGAGATACCTTTACACAGACGTTCGTCCCACATAGTGGCCCACCGCTTTTCTCGTGCAGCGGTAGTGTTACACCCGTCCAACGTTGCTGTTCCGCTTCCAGTGTCTAACGTATAGACATGACCTTTAGTCGCCAATTTATCTTGGTCAAATTGTTCTCCTCCAAGGCAAACCGTGATTTTAAGGTTGTAATTTAGGGCCTCGTAGGCAGGATCTCCTTGCCCGTTTTGGCGAACTTCTTGTTGATACCCTCGGTTTAGTCGTATCTTACCACCCACGGCTCCAATAGGTCCGTAATTAAGACCAAAGTTTCCGTTGCCTTGCCCAGTCTTCACAACTTCTCGCTGTGTTAAACTACCCCAATCAAAAGCGACTTCTGTGTCTAAACGATAAACACACCACTCATTTGCGTGGTCGGGATCGCCGTCTACCCCACTTTCAAGTGCGAACAAATAAACGTTATACCCATTCTCTGCCCACTCGAAGGATGCAACGGAACTAGCTTGGTAAGTTCTTCCTGTAACAGCCGAAAGATCGAAATGAGTTTTACTCGAACCTAATGTGGTGCCTACACTGGCAAGTCTAGTGTATGTTCTATCTAACCCTCCTGCAGGAACAGTAAATGATTCCCAACCTGTATCAAATCGAGTAACTGTAGGCCCATGTTGTACATCAATGTGAGCAGGAACACTGTTAACCGTGTTCGTAACCCCCCATCGTACAAACTGAACGTCCGTTACGCGTCTATCTACACCCGAGCCGTTATAGTACCTAAAGTACTCAGGGTCTGTGTCCGTAACATCCAGTAGAAGTGTACTGCCACCAAAAGTAGCAGGAGAAGAAGGAGTGTTGGTCACAAGGTAGTTTGTGGCAATCTCTTCCGCACGGTTGCTTCCGGGGGTTCCTGCATATGTGTCTGTAGGAGCTAAGAAATTAAACCCAAGAGTATCCGCGTCGTAAATAGACTGATTATCAGAGTTTTTCACATCTGCTAAAAACGGAACGCCGTACACCATAACTCGCATAGTAGATACACCCGGGTCTGTGTCAGGATCTGTACCAGTGGTGTAGTTTGCGGCAGATACCAGATACCCTTGTTGGCGATGCCATCCTACGTTTGTGTTATCAAAATAACCACCGTTGTGGTTGTTGGTGTTTGGAGTCCCCGGAGTGTCCCAAGAGGAGTAGTTACTGTACTGAATTAAAGGTGCTTTTGTAGCTACCATATCAAACACAAAACCTTGTCTGGCGTGTTTGTAGTAATCATAGCTCATACGAGGCACGTTTGCATCGTCATCAATATCAGCGGGAATAGCTACTTTGTCTACGTTATACCCATAATATGGCGCGTAGTTGTTTATTGACCCTGTCAGCGTAGACTCATCAATATTAAATTTTCTTTCGTCTACAAAATCAGAACCATAAGGAGTAGTCGCCGTTTCATTCTGAATCGGCGTGTTAAACAACTCAGTATTAGAAGCAAACCGTTTAGCTAAATTAGGCATCAAAGAACCTTTTAATAGAAGTTATCACCCGCCAAGAACCCGAAGATCTCAGGAACCCCGCCGCCTTGTGGAGGCACTGCTAAAAAGGTGTACATTTTTGTTTCATTAGTACTTGGGTCTGCAGGTGTGTAGCCGTTTGTCCACGTAACGTTAGTAGGCCATGTAATCGCCGGGTTAACATTCGAAGGTCTAACAATCATTGTCCATGTTTTACAGAAAGTGTCTGCCGCTTGGGGCAGGTTTGTAAAACTAACGGTCACTGCGTTTGCTGTAGGCTCGTATAGGAACACGCTACCTGCAGCAAGGTCAAAAGCTGCAGTAGTTCCATTATCTACAAATGTCTCGTCATAAGAAACTGCCGCAATATTACGGATGTTACCAATGTCTCGGTTCGCGTCTACAACGAGTGCTTTACTTGCTTCTGCCGTCCCGTCTGTCGTTACCACAACTTTATCATAATCCGAGATTGTCCCGGCGAACCCTATAGAAGCTATAAGGGTGTCTCCTGTTTCTAATTGAAGATCGCCTGTAGCATCTGTGACAAGGACGTTATTGTCTACCTGAATGTTAGTGTTATCGTTACGCAACAAATCTAAGTTGTTGTAAAAACCCATGACATCTTGGTCTATAACAAGACCAAGGTTAAGACGAGCTCCTGATGCATCACTGGCTCCTGTACCACCGTCCGCAACGGCTAAATCAGTGATGTTTGTAATACTACCCCCACTAATCGTTGCATTGTCAGAAACAATTGTCCCGCCGTTAATCTTAACAGAATCCATTTCTAGTGTAGACGACATGTCATGAAGACTGCCGCCTGCAGCAAAAATGATTTTGGACTTGCCTGCAGCAATAGTGATCTGAGATGCAACATCATCCTGATCAAAGATCAAGTTGTGTGCCGTTGCATTTATGACTAAGTATACTTTGGTTTGTGTGAATTCTGTCGTAGCGTTGCCAGACTTAACAACAATCGTTGTGTCCGCAGAAGCGTTTGTGAATCGCAACCCTTTGTAATGACCTTTAGCATCTAGGTCTGAGGACTGAGTGATGTCGTTAGTAACCAGATTATACGTTGTACCTTCAGATGTCAGGTCAATTGTCGTATAACCGTGACCACTACGGTCTAAAGCACGTAGGTTTAAGTTGGTAACTGTACCCCACGTACCAGATTCTTCACCTGTTCCGATAAGAGCTAGTCCACCAATAGCAGAATAGGTTGTCATTAGTTCATTCCTCCAACATTAGTCCATGTTGTGCCGGGGGTTGGCGTTATGTTACTATAGCTTGTATCACGATTTGGATCAATTGTTGACCATGTAGTATCTACTACATCAATCAGTGCCCCCCAAACAAGAACTTGCCCGACTAAACCTACCCCCTCAACACCTGAGATATTCAGTTCTTGTACTAACACGTCACCTACTTCAACCGTTGCAGACACACCGTTTACAACGAAGGTGTTTACTCCAAACGAAGAACTCAAAATAGCCGATGCTGTAACGCCTGTAACAAGAAGCTCGTTTACAACGACACTTCCTACACTGGTAGCAAACGCGGCAGGGGTAGGTAAATCTACGCGCACGTTAGGAAACGGCAGGCCCTCTGTCGAAATAGCTTGTTCAGAAAATGCCGCGTTACCTAACATGTTTTACGCCTGTGATTCAGACCAACTGATTCGTCCTGATGCTGTAAATGGGTTTGATGCACTAACCGTAGATGGGTCTTCGTTCAGTTGGACAACCACGGTCAAAACGTCTGGGCCGTCTGGGAAAACATTGTCTCCACCTAAGATAGCATTACCTAGTGTGGCAATCTCACCCAGTGCTTCTGTCGTCAAAACAGGGGTACGACCAGATGTTCCGGTTCCACCAGAAGCCTCAAAGTTGTATACGCTTAGACCACCTGAAATAATATCGGCACTAGAGTGCAAAATCAACTGACTCAAACTTGGGTTTGTCACACGCTGCCAAGCATTCGTGGAAAGTTGCCCGTTAAGGACCAAACGAACGGTACATGCGTGTGTAGACAACACAGACACCTGATTAAGAATCAACTGCATTCGGTTGATAATTTCACGCTCACCTAAGAACCCCGGGGCACTTGTATCCACAGAAGGAGCCAATCGAATACTGATCAACGGCAACTCTTTAGTCACGTTAATTGATTCACCCGCAGTCCCAAGAGTGTAGGAACTAAAACTTCCAGACGTTGTTAAGGGTGGTTTATCTACGACCAACAAGGTTCTGTCTTCTCTATCAGATAGGAAGAAACCGTAATTTATAAAGGTGTCCACAGAAGGTAGATAAGGCTGATAGGGTTTTACACTCGTACTCGTAGGAAGTGCTAACGTAGTCCCGGCAGGAAGCCCCGCTCCTGACACCGCAGTCCCGGCAGAATACGAACCTAAAACTGCGTCGGGTGTTTGAACTAGAAGAGCATGTCCAATAGTCGCACGGTTATTTCCGTTGATCCTATAAACGTATGTGTTAGTAGTCTCTACACGCGCATTTGTACTGTTCGTCGCAGCACCCGTAACGGAAACGTTGTTAGAAGATGCGTTAAAGAGGTACGCTCTGTCAGCGTCAAAACGACCATCCATAATAACCGAAGTACCCCAGTGCGCTAACGCAGGAACATATGTCGGTTGCCCAATGTTTTCAATTTCGTATCGAGCCGGAACGTTACCAGACCGCATGTACGCTTCAGTGAAGAAGTTGCCGTGCACAAAACTATGCACATATCGAACATCACCGTGTTGGTCTTTAAATCCAAAACGTACTTTACCCGCACCGTACCAAGAATAGTCGATATACGCCATTTGGATTTTGTGGATGTCTAAATTAAACCCAGTATAACCTGTTCCATCGCAAACATCTAAATTCCACTCGTTTTGAGGTATCCGAGTGATGTTTGTTTTAGTAATCACCACTTTATTAGAGTCAACGCCGCGATAGCTAGGAGCAATGTACATCACTGAATCACTATCTATACGTGTGACTTTGTGCGTTTGACCTTTAATAACAATAAGGTCCCCTACTACTAGCTGCGAAGAAAACTTAGTATCTACCCCTGTAACAGTACCTGACCTAAAGGTTAGATTTGCATAGCCGCTAATCTGTTGGATAGAGCTTTTTCTACAACAGTACAGAGTCTGCCCATCATACTCGAAGAATAGGCCGTTTTGATCATCAAACAACCCACAACGCAAGCTACTATTGTTCCATTCATTTACGTAGTACTCAACAAGACCTTGTGCCTGTGCATCAGATGGTGTTCCGTCTAAGGAAACAGTAAAGGTAAATGCGTCTACGACACTCTGAACTGCAAAAGACCCGTTCCACAGATTTTTTGTATTACCGTTAGGATCTACTGGAGTAGGTGCAGAGAAACCCATACCCGAGTGGTTTTCACAGTATGTGAACAAATCAGGTGCCGCACTCGCTACAGTTATCTCAATGTACGACCCCGTTGTCCCGGGCGCGTTTGTTGCGTAATTATCCGTGACCCCTGTTATATAAGCTATGCCACCTCCGTGAGTACCATCCTCTGTTATAGAGAACCGTAAGGGGTGCCCAGAATTTGAAGCGTCGGACATATCAAAACGATATGTTCTTCCTTCAAACAAGTCTAGAGAAGAAATATAGTCACCGTCTATATAAAACTTATTATTGCCTTGTGCGTCTGTCACAACGGTCACAGCATATGTTCGTGTACCAACCGTATCGTCTTGGTTTGTGGAACCTGTAACAGTTACCGCTAAGTCAGTAGACAATCGATGTGGAAAACGTGTTTTTATAGTTCCGACATTTCCGTTTCTACTAAACGTATCAATCTGAGAGGTTGGGCTAAAGTTAACCGCAAACGAAACTTGTATACCTTTACCAGACTGATAACGGAAATACTTACGTGTTTGACGGATCATCTGACTGTCGGGGTTTGTGGGTGGAATCAATTCCACCCCACCGTCATAGGGACGGTGCAATGCAAAACCATCAGGGCGTAACAAAAGAGTTGTTCTTTGAAGGTAGTTTACGTCAGTCTGTCCTGTCGAAGGCAGATCTTCCGTGAGTGTAATCTGACCATCACTATTAACATAATCAATTACACGCTCAATTAATTCCCCCGCGTCATTAACGCCGTTAACCTGACAGTCTGTTCCCGCGCTAGAAATAGTAACGGTATTTGTTCCTGCGTTAGCATCTGTCTCTGTATAATGGACGGCAAATGTTGTGGAATCTATAGACCTAGCAA
>Ga0255768_10003580_pt1 | contig 15408 bp, 13 predicted proteins | sample 071ome_33_FD_179983 | JGI IMG/M metagenome (GOLD analysis project Ga0255768, IMG submission 179983) | Coastal salt marsh microbial communities from the Groves Creek Marsh, Skidaway Island, Georgia - 071412AT metaG (version 2) | ecosystem: Environmental > Aquatic > Marine > Intertidal zone >...
GTTTCCTCCTCGCCGTTGGACATGGCATCGAGCCATCCACGAAAGCCGAGTTGCTCGACGCAATGCGGGAGTTCTTCGCCTTGCCGACGGAGGAGAAGGAGCGCATCTCGATCGCGGGAAGCGACTGCCATCGAGGATATGTCGGCATCGGCGCCGAGGCGCTCGAGGGCGCGGTCGCCGGTAGCGACGACCTGTCGCAGCCACGGCCCGGTGACCAGAAGGAGACGATCGACTCGGGCGTCGACCACGGCCCAGATCATCCCGAGGTCATCGCGGGCACCCCGCTGCACGGCCCGAACCGGCTGCCCGACCTTCCCGGATTTCGTGAGGCATGGCAGGCCTACTTCGACGAGGCCGAGGAGGCGAGCCTCCGAGCGCATCGCGGACTCGCCGTCGCGCTCGGCCTCGACTCGACCTGGTTCGAGGACCTCGGCCATGGGTTCATGTACCACCTGCGGATGCTCCACTACCCGCCGACCTCTCGAGTGGCTCCGGCCCCCGGTCAACCCGGCTGCGGCACCCACACCGACTACGGGAGCGTCACCGTGCTCACCGACGACGGCATCGGCGGGCTGCAGGTGCAGACCCGAGACGGTCACTGGATCGATGTCGTCGTGCCCGACGGTTCGGCTGTCGTCAACCTCGGCGATCTCATGGCGATCTGGACCAACGACCGATACGTCTCGAATCCCCATCGGGTCGTCAATCCGCCCGAGACCGATCGCTACTCGATCCCGTTCTTCGTGGAGCCGGGCTTCCACACGCGAATCGAATGCCTCCCAACCTGCCGGGCCGACGACGGGTCCAGCACCCACGAGCCGATGATCACCGGCGAGTACCTCCTCGGACGGTTCGACGGGACGCACTCGTATCGCAACGCGCTCCTCAGTTGACCGTTATCGGCGCGAGGTGTCGTTCTCCCAAGCGACGCTCGCCGCCACAGCCAGAAGAGCGACCGCCGCGACCGTGCCGACCACGGTGAGGGTCTCGACCCCGCTGCCACCGCCCGGGTTCCGATAGGCCGGCCCAATCGGATTCGCACCGACGTCGATCCAGGCTGTCGCAACCATCCAGGCAGCCGGTGCCAGCGCTCCGACGACGAGACCGAGCCCGTGCCGGCGCACGAGCAGGAAGCCGAGCACCCCGCCGACCGCCACCGCCCCAACTTGGATGAGTCGAGCGATCACCAGCAGGGTCGGCCAGGCGCCGTCCGCTGAGCCGACCATCCAGTTGTCCGCGAACGCGGCGCCACCGCTTGGCCACAGCGGACCGAGTGCCGCCCCCACCACGGCGAGCGCTCCAACCGCGCCGATCAGGGGGTTGAGGTCGTGGCGGCGATCTCGGAAAATCTCGTTGACGGAAGCGAAGAACGTGACGACACCGGCAGCGACCGTGGCGAGCAGCATCCAGTAGCCGAGCGGACGCTCGATCGTGACGGTGAAGGCCTCGGAGGCCCCGAGTTCGGCGAAGCGGGTCGCCGCCCCGACTGGTTGCTCGATCAGACCGATAGCGAGTGCAGCTACGCCGGCCGCCGATAGCCCCGAACCGCCAATCATCCCGGCGCCCCAAGCGCGTCCGAGCACCGTCCCCACCGCGCCGATGGCGGCGAGCACGGCGATGATGAGACCGGTGATGCCGAGGTTCGAGGCGAGGTCATCGACATGCCAGGTGCCGATGCGGAACCCGGTCGACCGCGCCGCAGTGAGCAGCTCCGCGGGGGCGGTCGTCGAGATCCGCAGAAGGTCGAGGGTGAACCCGAGCAACACGACCCCGGTGAGCAGCACACCGACCGTCGTCATGACGGTCGGACGGAGGCGCACTGGACCGGTCTCGGTCGTGTCACGGGCCGGCGGCGGGGAAGCGGGGCGTGGCGCGACCGTTGAGACTGGCTCGGTCGGCATCGCTCGCGGCTCCCATGAGCGCACGAGTTCAATCGGGGTCGGGTCGGTCACCGGGCCCCGCTCCATGCCGTCGGGATCGACTTGATCGTCGGCATCGGCCCACACGATCGCCTCCGCGATCGGACCGTCGGCCCCGGCGTCGCGCCTCGCGGTCTCCGACACCGCGGACCCGGCGACCTGCTCCATCAGCATCGTGGAAGCGAGATCGTCGAGGCCGTCAGTCTCCGCCTCACCGACATCGGCATCCGACGAGGAGAACGGAGTGCCGCAGCTGTTGCAGAAGCGCGCCGCCTCGTCGACCCGCTCCGCTCGGCATCCCTCGCAGCGCATCTCCGCAGACTAAACGTCCAGCCGCCGGAGTTGGGTGGCGATGTAGGGGCGCGCCCGTCGTTGACCACCGCGCTCAGCGATCGCCGCGCTCAGCGCGTTGAGACAGCGCACGATCCGCTCCCGGTCGACCTCACGGCCGAGCCCCTCGCACTCGTCAGCGAACTCGCCGAGTCCACGGTGGCCGCGCGCCGAGTTGCACCTGCGGCAGGCCGCGACCTCGTTCTCGATCCAACTCGGACCGCCTTTGATGCGGGGAACGAGGTGCTCGGTGGTCGCTGTGTTGAGGCGTTCGTCGAACGGACTCGCGCACCACACACAGCTCGCTCCGTCACGCTCCAAGATCAGGTCCATTCGTCGGCGTCGGTCGAGGGATGAGCCGGAGGAGCGCGACGGTGACGACCGGCGACTCGGCACTCGCCGTCCCTCAGCCCGCCGTCCCATCTCACCAGAATGGACCCGTGGCCGGTCGCTTCGCACCCTCACCGACCGGTGACCTCCATGTCGGCAACCTGCGCACCGCGCTCGGGGCGATGCTGCTCGCCCGATCAGGTGGACGCCGTTTCCTCCTGCGAGTGGAGGACCTCGATCACGTCGCGGCTTCCGAGGCCTATGAGGCCCGACAGCTTGACGATCTCGCCAGCATTGGGGTGCGCGGTGATGACGAACCCGTTCGACAGAGCGCCCGGCTCGACCGACATCTTGAAGTGGTCGCTGAGCTCCGCGATCGAGATCTGCTCTACCCCTGTTACTGCACCCGGAGGGAGATCAGGGAGGAGATCGAGGCCGCGGCTTCCGCACCCAACGGGCCGGCGCCTCCCGACGCGTATCCGGGGACCTGCCGACACCTGACCCGCGACGAGCGGTCGCGTTTCGAGCGCGACGGTCGTCGTCCCGCCTGGCGTCTACGGGCGGAAGATGAGCAGATCTCCTTCGTGGACGGCATCGCCGGCGAGCGGACCGGTCGCGTCGATGACTTCGTCGTGGTCCGTGCTGATGGGGTTCCCGCGTACCAACTGGCGGTTGTGGTCGACGACGCCGATTCAGGAATCGATCAGGTGGCCCGCGGAGACGACCTCATTCCATCGACGTGGCGCCAGATCCGACTCCAACAGCTTCTTGGTCTCGACTCGCCTGAGTACTGGCATCTCCCGCTAGTTGTCGCAGCTGACGGTCGTCGTTTGGCCAAGCGAGACGGTGCCATCAGTCTGCGCGACATCGTCTCGGCTGACGTTCCCGTCGAACGAGTGATCGCCGCGTTGCTCATGAGCCTCGGCGTCGGAGCGGACTCGATCGTCGACGGCGACCCCTCTGAGCCCGGCTGGGCGTCGGCCCAGGCGAAACGATTCGACCCGAGTGCTATCGGTCGTGACCCGGTGGTGATCGACGACCTTCGCGCCGCATGGGGGTGACTCCAGTTGACGCCTGACCACAACTAGCGTCGAGGAGGTCATGGACCTCAGGCCGCTTCGGGTCGGCGCGCTCGCCGCGATAGGAGCGGTCGTGCTCGGAGGCTGCGCGACCACGGCGATCTCGAGCTCCATCGTCACCACGACGACCAGCACGACTCCGCCCGTTACGACGTCGGCGTCACCCGAAGCGGCGTCGGCTGACCAGCCCGAGGTCGTCGCGCCCCCCGATTCGATCCTCGCGCCGACCACCACCGTTGCGCCCCTTGGTCGAGAGATCATCGAAGTGTCGGCGCTCGAGACCGCGATTCCCGCCATCGGCACCTCGAGCGGAGAGGAGGCGGCGCGGCTGCAACAGCGACTGCTCGACCTCGGCTACTGGGTGCAAGCGACCGACGGCGAATACGGCCTCACCACCCGTCAAGCCGTCATGGCGTTCCAGAAATACGAGGGTCTCTCACCGACCGGGTCGCTCGACGAGGCAACGGCGGCACGGATCTCCGAGGTCGACAGCCGGCCGTTCGGACGTGGTCAGGCCGGGACCATGGTCGAGGTCGACAAGGCGAAGCAACTGCTCTTCGTGATCGACGAGGGGCAGACCCTCTGGGTGCTGAACGCCTCGACCGGCTCGGAGATCCCCTACAGCGAGCCGAACAGCAACAACCCCGACATTGTCGAGGAGGGCGACTCGGTTACGCCGGTCGGTCTGCACAAGGTGAATCGCGAGCGCGAGGAAGGCTGGTGGGAGGGCGATCTCGGGCAGATCTATCGGCCGAAGTACTTCCGTGGGGGTGTCGCTGTGCACGGGGCGAACTCGGTTCCCGAATACCCCGCCTCGCACGGTTGCGTTCGGGTGAGCGTGCCGGCGATGGACTGGATCTGGGACGAGGGCCTGCTGCCGATCGGGTCCCTCGTGTGGGTGCACGGTGACATCCCGGGCGCTACCGACGGCGCATGACCCAACGAAGACGCTTCGCTGCTCGGCGCTTCGGAATCGCTCTGGCCGCAATATTCGGGGTGTCCTGCGCTGGCGGGACGTCGGAGCTCGCTTCCGACTCGCTAGTGATCGTCACTTCGGAATCGAGCCGCGCTCCAACCGAAGTGGTTCCGGCGACAACCGAGGCTGACTCGACGACGGCTGGTGTCATGGTCGAGCAGAGCCCTGCCAGCGCGAACCCGGGGGATGCGAGCACCCCAGAGCCTGCGCCCGTCGCCTCCGACACGACCGAGCCCGCCGTCGTTGAGCCGAGCACCGACGCAGCTGCGGAGCTCACCATCGCTGATCTCGTGCTCTCCGACAGGGGCATCGGGCCATTCGAGTTCGGCACGCCGATCGTGCGAGTCATCGACGACCTCACCGGTCTTCTCGGGTCACCCATGTCGGACATGGTCGCGATCTACTCCTCGGGCGATGCTGGTCGATTCGTCGACGAGGACGGCTTCGCCTTCGATCATCCCTACGGCCGACAGACCTGTTTCGCGATCGGCCTCTGCGTCGAGTCCGGTGCCTTTGACACGGCTGACCTGCGCCTCGTCGGTTGGAACCTGACCGACGGCGACGGCGAAGGGCTCGCGACCGCCGCCGGGCTTCGCCTTGGTGAGTCACTTGGCGATTCCACCGGCGTCGCGATCGACCCCGTCGGCTGCTCGGTCTTCGGGACGGGACGTCTCGGTGGCCTCGAACTCGAACTGTTGTCGACCGATGGCCCGTTCCCATCGGACGCCGAGGACGTCGCGACACCGACTCCGCCAGCCGCAGCGCTCATCGTCGTCGGGATGTCAGCGGGTTCGCTCCGGTCAGCGACATTCGCGTCCTGTTGAGGAAGTCGGATCGCGGCGTGACCGGGGCGGGGACCTCACCTGCGAGGAGAGCGGATGACGGGAATCGAACCCGCGTTCTCAGCTTGGGAAGCTGATGTTCTGCCATTGAACTACATCCGCGAAGGTGGCCAACACTAGCGGTCGGGCGACTGCTCGTCACCGGGCCGAGCGGCACTAGGGTGACCCGCGTGATCCTGTCGGACCGCACGATTCGCGAGGAAATCGCCGCCGGTCGCATCGTGATCGACCCCTACGACGAGCGGCTCGTTCAGCCTTCCTCGATCGACGTTCGGATCTCCCACCTTTTCCGCGTGTTCCGTAACCACACCTCGGCCGTGATCGATGTCAAAGCCGACCAGACCGGCCTCACCGAGTTGGTGGAGATGCCTGACGACGGCTCCGAGGCGTTCATGCTCCACCCTGGAGAGTTCGTCCTCGGCTCCACCCTCGAGCGGGTTGCCGTGCCCGACGATCTCGTCGGCCGGGTCGAAGGCAAGTCGAGTCTCGGCCGGCTCGGACTGCTCATCCACTCGACCGCCGGATTCATCGACGCCGGCTTCGACGGACACATCACCCTCGAACTCGCCAACGTGGCGAGCCTGCCGATCACGCTCTACCCGGGCATGAAGATCGGCCAGGTCAGCTTCATGCGCATGACCACCCCCGCCGAGCGCCCGTACGGATCCGGAGCCTCTGGATCGAAGTACCAGGGTCAGCGCGGGCCCACCCCGAGCCGCTACTTCGAGAACTTCAGCTGAACCCCCGGCGCGGGCCCATCCAACCGGTGGACCCCCCGGACGAACCGACAGGAGTCAACGATGACCTTCTTCCCCGACGTCGAGGCCCCCATCGCCTACGAAGGCCCCGAAAGCGACAACCCGCTCGCCTTCCGTTGGTATGACGCGGAGCGCTCGGTCGCCGGTCGCACCATGGCCGAGCACCTTCGATTCGCTGTCTGCTACTGGCACTCGTTCAACTGGGACGGCTTCGACATCTTCGGCGCCGGCACCATGGACCGACCCTGGCTCGGCGTCCAGTCCGACCCGATGGATGCCGCACGCCGCAAGATGGACGCCGCCTTCGAGTTCTTCTCGAAACTCGGCGCGCCCTTCTGGTGCTTCCACGACCGCGACATCGCTCCCGAAGGAGCCACCTTCGCCGAGTCGTGCCGCAACCTCGACACCATGGTCGACGAAGCCGCCCGACACATGGAAGCCACCGGTATGCGGCTGCTGTGGGGCACGGCGAACCTCTTCTCGAACCCCCGGTATCAGGCCGGTGCCGCCACGAACCCTGACCCTGAGCTGTTCGCCTACGCCGCCGGTCAGGTGTGCCAAGTGCTCGAGGCGACCCACCGGCTCGGAGGATCGAACTACGTGCTGTGGGGTGGCCGCGAGGGTTACGAGACCCTTCTCAACACCGACATGGGTCGCGAGCTCGAGCAACTCGCTCGCTTCTTGCACCTCGTCGTCGAACACAAGCACGCCATCGGCTTCGAGGGAACCATCCTCATCGAGCCGAAACCCTTCGAGCCGACCAAGCACCAATACGACTACGACGTCGCCGCTGTCCACGCCTTCTTGCAGAAGTACGACCTCGCCGAGGACGTCTGCGTCAACATCGAGGTGAACCACGCGACCCTGTCCGGCCACGACTTCGCTCACGAGGTCGCCGCGGCTGCCGCCGCTGGCATCTTCGGATCGATCGACGCGAACGCCGGCGACGATCGACTGGGCTGGGACGTCGACCGTTTCCCTGTCTCCGTGGAGCAAATGACCCTCGGCATGTATGAGATCCTCCGGGCCGGCGGGTTCACGACCGGCGGGCTCAACTTCGACGCGAAACTGCGCCGACAGTCGATCGATCGCAACGACCTCTTCCACGCTCATATCGGTGGGATGGACACCATGGCCCGCGCGCTGCTCGCTGCCGGCGCGATGTGGGAGGACGGCGCCCTCGAGAACATCCGTCGCGATCGCTACGCCGGCTGGGAAGGCGAACTCGGGACCGACATCCTCGACGGACGCGCGAGCCTTGCCTCGCTCCGAGAGCGCACCCTCGGCCGTGATGACGAGCCGGCTCGGGTGAGCGGCCGCCAAGAGGAGATCGAGAATCTCGTGGCCCGCTACATCGAACGGGCGCGCTGAGCGCGAGCCGAACTGGCGATCAGCGCGCGGCGCTCGTGGCGCGCCGCACAAGTGACGGCGCGATGACGTGGTGGACGGCGCCCCGGCGGCCACCACCGATTCGCTCGAGCAGCACCTCGACCGCGAGCCGACCCATGTTCTGACGGTCCTGGTCGATCGAGGTGAGTGAGATGTGGTGGATGCCGGCGAGCGACGTGTTGTCGTAGCCGACCACCGACAGATCATCGGGCACCCGCAACCCGTGGTCGGCGAGCGCTCCGAGCACGCCGACCGCCGCGAGATCGTTGGCCACGAAGATCGCCTCCGGCGGTTTCGGACGCCCGGCGAGGCGACGGCCGGCGCGCAGCCCCGCCTCCTCGGTGAACTGCGCGGAGATGACCTCCGGCTCGAGGCCGTGATCGCGCATGGCGGCTGAATACCCGCTGCGACGCTGCGATGAACCGGCGCCTTGGCCGCCGTCGATGTGAACGATCCGCTGATGGCCGAGCTCGATGAGATGCTCGGTCGCGAGGCGGCCACCGGCGAGATCGTCGTTGTTGACCGTATCGACCGAGGTCGAGCGGAGATGTCGGCCGATGACCGTCACCGGCACCCGGGCGGCGAGCTGCTCCAGGTCGCTCGCGCCGATGCGCGCACCGGCGAGCAGCACCCCATCGACGCCGAGATCGATGAAGCTTTCGACCGCCTCGCGCTCGAGGGCCCCGCGGAGGTAGCCAGAATTAATGAGAACGCGGTAGCCGGCCTCCGTGGCGGCGGCATGGACCCCATCGGCCACTTCGGGAAAGAACGGGTTATGTAGGTCGTTGAGCACCAAGCCAATGGTCAGGCTGCGCTTACTCGCGAGGTGCCGGGCGGCGAGGTTTGGGCGGTATCCGAGTTCGGCTGCCGCCGTGAGGACCCGCTCACGAGAGGTGTCGCTCACCTTGTCGGAGCCTCGCATGACCAGGCTCACCAGCGCTCGGGACAGACCCGCGGCCCGCGCGACATCCTCCATGGTCGGTTTGGTCATCGGGCTGCCTCCCTCCGGCGGTCGACGACACAGCACTTGACAGCGCTGTCGGAGCCGATGATCATATGACCTCGGTCACGATTTGGAGCGCTCCAATACTCCGGTCGTCTTGGCGATCATCTGACCGGACGCAGCCGAGCGCGGGTTTCCCGCATCCAGTCAGGAGAACTGGTGAGCACAACCGACACCGCGTCAACCGACTTCGCGAGCGACCCGGTTACCGGCGGCACCGCCGCCGGTGTAGCCGAACGCTTCCTCGCGCGGGTCGGGTCAGCGCCGATCTCCTGGGGTATTTGCGAGGTCCCCGGCTGGGGCGAGCAACTCCCCTCCGAACGGGTGCTCTCCGAGATGGCGGGCCTCGGCCTCGGGGCCACTGAGCTCGGCTCCGTCGGCTACCTCCCGACCGACCCCGATGCGCTTCGCGCCCTCCTCGACTCCCACGGACTCCGCCTCACGGGAGGGTTCAACGCCCTCGCCCTCGCCGATGCCTCCCGTCGCGATGAGCAACTCGCCATCGCCGATCGGAGCGCCGAGGTGCTGGCTGCTGGCGGCGCCGAGTATTTCGTCACCTGTGTGGTCTCCGACCCCGATGACTGGGCGCGGCCCAGCCTCTCGGAGGAGGAATGGCAAGAGATGTTCGACAACATCGGACGGGTCGACGAGGTCTGCTCGCGACACGGTCTACAGCAGGTCTTCCATGTGCATGTCGACTCGCTCGTGGAGACCGCGGACGAGATCCAAAGGGTGGTCGATTCGACTACTGTCTCGTTCGTACTCGAGACGGGCCACATGCTGATCGGGGGGTTCGACCCGCTCAGCTTCGCCCGGGACCATGCCGACCGAATCGGCCTGGTCCACCTCAAAGACGTCGACATGACCATCGCCTCTCCGCTCAACTCCGACGACATCACCCTGATGCAGGCCGTCCAGCAGGGCATCTTCCCGAGCCTCGGCGACGGTGACTCTCCGATCGCCGAGTGCGTCACCACCCTTGAGTCACAGGGCTACTCGGGTTGGTACATCATCGAACAAGACGTCGCCCTCACCGAAGGCCTCCCGGCCGACGGAGAGGGCCCCGTTCGCGACGTTCAGCGAAGCGTCGCGTATCTCCGATCGATCGCCTCGGCGATCCCGGAGCACCACTAACCACTACAAGGGGGAACTACCCGAATGAGGAAACTGCGCACCATCATGGCGCCGATCGCCGCTCTGGCGATCATCGCCACCGCTTGCGGCAGCGACGACACAGCGGACGCACCGGCCGAAGAGCCGGCCGCCGCCGCCGAGCCAGCTGAAGAGCCGGCCGACGAGGTCGCCGCCACCCAGGGCGGAGACATCACCTTCCACATGGTCACCCACTCCGATGACGGCCCCTTCTGGTCGGTCGTCAAGCGTGGCATGGAGGCCGCCTGTGAGGACACCGGCGTGAACTGCGTGTGGCTCGGCTCGAACAACGACCCGGGCGTCCAGGTCCAGATGATCGAGCAGGCCATCGCCGAGGGCTCCAGCGGTATCGCCTCGGCGCTCGCCAGCCCCGACCAGTTGGTCGGTCCGCTCCAGGAGGCCGTCGGTAACGGCATCCCGGTCGTGACCCTCAACTCCGGTCTTAACAACTGGCAGGAGATCGGCGCGCTCTCGCACGTCGGTCAGGACGAGATCATCGCCGGCCGTGGTGCCGGCGAGCGATTCAACGCCCTCGGCGCCACCAAGGTCCTCTGCGGCCGCCAGGAGGAGTCGAACGTCGCGCTCGAGGAGCGCTGCAACGGCGTTGCCGAGACCTTCAACGGTGAGGTCGTCTCTCAGTTCGTCGGTCTCGACGCCGACCAGACCGAGCAGACCAACTCGATCGCTGCGGTTCTCGCTGCCGATCCCGCCATCGACGCCTTCATCGGCACCGGCCCCGTCATCGCGATGTCGGGTCTCGCCGCCGCGAACGACTCCGGTCGTGAGCTCCTCGGCATTGGTGGCTTCGACATGACGCCGGAACTCCTCGGCGCCATCGACGCTGGTGACGTCTCGTTCACCATCGACCAGCAGCAGTACCTGCAGGGCTACCTGCCGATCGTCCTGCTCTACCTCAACGTCACCAACGCCAACACCGCCGGTGGCGGTCAGCCGGTGCTCTCGGGCCCCGGCTTCGTCGACCAGAGCAACGCCGCCCAGGTGGCCACGCTCGTCGACGCCGGCACCCGCTGACGTAGACACGACGCATCTGCGTCGTCGCAAGACGTGGAAGGGGGCCGGCCCGTTCGGGCCGGCCCCCTCACGTAACGTGTTTCACCCCGCCGGGGAGGCGGGAACGACATCTCGGGGGACTCGAACATGACCGATGCGGTTGTGAATCAAGCCGAAGCGTCGGCCGGCTCAGCGGGCGCCGACGAAGAGAAGCAGGCTGACGAGCGCCTGACGTACCGCGGCGTCTTCCAGCGCCTCTTCATCCGACCAGAGATCGGTGCGCTGATCGGCGTTATCGGACTCTGGGCGTTCTTCTGGGCGGTCTCGGTTCCGTTTGGAACGGCCGGTGGAACCGCCAGCCTCGTCGACTTTGCCTCGTCGCCACTCGGCATCATGGCCGTCGCCGTGTCCATGCTCATGGTGGGCGGCGAGTTCGACCTCTCCTCGGGCGCCATGACCGGCGCCATGGGCATCCTCGTGATCCTGCTCTCACTTGAGGTGGGGGAGCGCGGTGGTGCCGGACTCAACCTGTGGATCGCCATCCCGCTGTCGCTCGCCTTCGCGCTCGGCATCGGCTACTTCAACGGGCAACTCGTGGAGCGCACGAAACTGCCGAGCTTCATCATCACCCTTGCCACGTTCTTCGTGCTCATCGGCGCGAAGCTTGGATTCTCAAAGCTGATCGTCGACCAGGTTCAGGTCGGCGACATCCGGGAGGCCAGCGGCTACGAGTTCTGGCGGCGCATCTTCGCCAGCGAGTGGCAGCGCAATCACCATCAGTGGGCCCAGCGCGACCGCGTCTTCTTGGTGCTGATCTCCGTGATTGCCGCGCTCGTGCTCATCGCCGTTGCCGAGATGCAGTTCGCTCGTCGTCGCTCATCGGGCTCGGCAATCGGTGTTCCGGTCCTCGCCATCGGCGCGGTCACCTCCGTGGTCGGCATCGCCGCACTGCACCGCACCGATTCGGTCGCCGGCAACGTGCTCGGGGCCGGGCTGATCGGCGCCGGCACCGTGGTCGGCCTCGTCGGCCTCGGCCTGTGGCGCTTCGAGCCGGTCGGCGATCGAGGCGGCATCCGCCTCTCGGGCCGTTTGCTCCAGTGGCTCGTGCTCGGCGTCGTGTCGTTCGTGCTCGCAATGGTTATCGCCGCGGCCATGGACCCCTACGACGACACGAACCTGTTCTTCCCTTTCACGCACCAAGGACTCCGGGCCACCGTCTTCATGGTGCTCGCCGGTCTCGGCCTGACCGCCATGTCGCTCTCCTTGGTCCACGCCCGACGGGTGAGCGTGATGACCCGGACGGTCGTGCTCGCCGTGCTCGCCGCCCTTCTCGGCGTGATGGCCTTTTTTGTGCGCTCGCAGTCGGTGTCGGTGAAATTCCGTGCCGAGGCGTTCTCGGTCATGCTCGCCGTCACCTTGGTCGTGATCGCCTGGGTCGTCCTCGGCTTCCTTTTCACCGAGCGCAACTCCGTGGATTTCCGGTCGGATGCCCTCGGTACGCGACTGCTGGTCATCGCCGGTGTTCTGATCGTGGTCGCCTTCGTGGTGCGACTGCTCTTCACCCTTCCGTCAGAGATCGAGGCCGGGATCATCCCCGCGAAGTTCTCGGTTCGTACGCTCTGGTTCGCCGGCTTCACCGCCGTCTGCGTGTTCGTGCTCGGCAAGACCCGCTTCGGCAGTTGGACCTTCGCCGTCGGCGGCAACAAGGAGGCCGCTCGTCAGGTCGGCGTGCCGGCCGCGCGCACCAAGACCCGCCTGTTCATGCTCGTCTCCGGCGCAGCCTGGCTGGTCGGCATGCTTCTGGCGTTCCGACTCAACACCATTCAGGCCAACACCGGCAACGGCGAGGAGTTCGAGTACATCATCGCCGCAGTCGTTGGAGGCACCCTGCTGACCGGCGGCTACGGAAGCGCCCTCGGTGGAGCGCTCGGCGCCATCATCATCGCCGAGGCAACCCTCGGTATCCCATCGTCGAGATGGAACTCCGACTGGCGGTTCCTCTTCCTCGGCGTCACCTTGCTGCTCGCTGTGATCGCTAACCGATCGATCCGCGCCCGGGCGGAGGCGATGCGCCGATGAGCACCACACACGCAGTCACCGCTCACCCGACCCAACGGAGGGACCTCCATGGCTGACACCCATCTCCTCGAACTCGACAACATCTCGAAGTACTACGGCAACATCGTCGCCCTGAAGGACGTGAGCACCTCGGTGAACGCCGGTGAGGTGACCTGCGTGCTCGGCGACAACGGCGCAGGCAAGTCCACCTTCATCAAGATCCTCGCGGGAGCCCACCAGCAAAGCGAGGGCTCGATCCGCCTGAACGGCGAGGATGTCACCTTCGCGAATCCGCGCGAGGCGCTCGCCGCCGGAATCGCCACCGTGTACCAGGACCTCGCGATGGTTCCGCTGATGTCGGTGTGGCGCAACTTCTTCCTCGGCTCCGAGCCCACCCGGCGCCTCGGCCCGCTCAAGTGGATCGACAAGTCGAAGGCGAAACGCATCGCCAAAGACGAACTCATGAAGATGGGCATCGACATCCGCGACACCGAGCAGCCCGTCGGCACCCTTTCGGGTGGCGAGCGCCAGTCGGTCGCCATCGCGCGGGCCGGCTATTTCGGCGCCAAGGTGCTCATCCTCGATGAGCCGACCTCAGCCCTCGGCGTCAAGCAGTCGGGTGTGGTGCTCCGCCGCATTGTCGAGGCCCGCAACCGCGGTCTCGCCGTCATTTTCATCACCCACAACCCGAGCCACGCCTGGCCAGTCGGCAACCGATTCCTGATCCTCAATCGTGGTCAGTCGATGGGGAACTTCGCCAAGGAAGACATCTCCCTTCCCGAGCTCACCCAACTCATGGCGGGCGGCGCGGAACTCGAACAGCTTCAGCACGAACTCGAGGCCGCGATCCGGGAGAGCTCTCCCCAGTCCTGAGGCATCGTGTCCACAACCCCCGAACTCATCACGGTCGGTCGGATCTCGGTCGACCTTTACGGCGAGCAACTCGGCCGGAGCCTCACTGAGGTCACGACCTTCCGCAAGTCGATCGGCGGCACTGCCACCAATGTCGCCGTCGCCGCCGCGCGCCTCGGTCGACACGCGGCGGTCGCCACCCGCGTCGGTGACGACAAGTTCGGCCGCTACATCCGGCACGCCCTTGAGCACACCTTCGGCGTCGACGTCCGATGGGTGGGAACCGACCCCGATCTCGCGACACCGCTCGCCTTCGCTGAACTCGACCCACCGGAGGAGCCGTCGATCATCTTCTACCGGTCGCCCCGCGCGCCGGATCAGAACCTCACGGTCGACGACATCGACCTCGACGAGGTGGCTCGTACCGAGATCTTCTGGGTGCCAGCCTCTCGATTCGCTTGGGAGCCATCATCGGGTGCGGTGCGGGCGATGCTTGAGCACCGCGGTCGTCGCCGTCACACGGTGCTCGATCTCGATTGGCGTCCGATGTTCTGGGAGTCCGCTGATCACGCCACCGAGCGGATCTCACCGATCCTCGATCAGGTGACGATCGCCATCGGCAACCGCGACGAATGCCAGATCGCGGTCGGCACCCGCGACCCCGACGAGGCCGCCGACCGACTGCTTGAGCGCGGACTTGAGATGGCCGTGGTGAAACTCGGCGGCGACGGTGTCATGGTCGCTACCGCCGACGGTGTACGCGAGCGCATCCCGCCGTTCCCGGTGGAGGTCGTCTGCGGTCTCGGCTCGGGAGACGCCTTCGGCGGGGCCTTCTGCCACGGGCTGCTGTCGGGATGGGCCCCGGTTGAGTGCGTTCGTTTCGGAAACGCCGCCGGAGCGATCGTCGCCGCGCGCCTCATGTGCGCCGACGACATGCCGACCGTCGCCGAGGTCGAGGCCTTCCTCGCCGAGCGCGCGTCGGGAGACCCGTCGTGAGCGTCAGCCCGCACCACGGGGCTCGATCCCTCCCCCCAACCACCGCTCCCACTTTGGAGAACCAGCAATGAGCACCCGCCCCGTCCTCGGTATTGGCGTCGTCGGATTCGGCTGGATGGGCCAGGCCCATTCACGATCCGCCGCTCGCATCGCCTCGCTTTTCCCGGAGCGCGTCTTCGATACCGCCCTCGTTGTCTGCGGTGACAATGTCGCCGAGCGGCGCGAGCAGGCCGTCAGCGGTGTCGGGTTTCGCGAGGCCGTCGAGGATTGGCGCGCGGTCGTCGATCACCCCGATGTCGACGTGGTCTATGTGACGGCGCCGAACATGATGCACGAGGAGATCGCGATCGCCGCCGCCGAGGCTGGCAAAGCGGTGTTCTGCGAGAAGCCAGTCGGCGGAACTCCCGATCAGACCGTGCGCATCGAAGCGGCCGCGCGTCGCGCCGGAGTGATCACCGGGGTCGGGTACAACTACCGATGGGCGCCGCTCGTGCAGCACGCCAAAGCGCTTATCGAGAGCGGGCGCCTCGGCGAGATCACCAATTACCGGGGTCGGTTCTTCTCGATGTACGGGGCCGACCCGATGGGCCTGCTCTCGTGGCGGTTTCTCGTCGACGAGGCCGGCTATGGCGTATCGAGCGACATCCTCAGTCACGCCGTCGATCTCGCTCACATGCTGCTCGGTCCGATCACTGAGGTGTCAGGCACCCGCG
>Ga0255768_10003581_pt1 | contig 15407 bp, 29 predicted proteins | sample 071ome_33_FD_179983 | JGI IMG/M metagenome (GOLD analysis project Ga0255768, IMG submission 179983) | Coastal salt marsh microbial communities from the Groves Creek Marsh, Skidaway Island, Georgia - 071412AT metaG (version 2) | ecosystem: Environmental > Aquatic > Marine > Intertidal zone >...
TTTAAACGTCGTTAAAAAATCGCGAGTCACTCGATTGAACTCATCCGTAAAGTTTTCGGAAGGAAGCTTAATGTTCCATCGAGATTCTGTCCCTCGATTTAAAAACACCTGAAATCTTTCGAGATTACGCATATTCGCCATATACTCAGTGATCTCAGTATTGTGCCGAAGAAACTCGTGAACGTACTTGTCCTTGATCACATTCCTTATGATGATGTGAGGAAAAGGAAGTTCATGAAGCTCGTAGTCCAGATTAATCATGAAGTCCCTCGACGGCCTCGACCACATCCGGAAAATGAACACCCAGAATCTCCCAGCACTTGTTGGCGATTTCGATATGCTCGCTCTGAGTACCGTGTCCGCGTCTCATTTCACAGTAGTGAATCCAGGAGCGAAGCGTCCCCGCCATATAAAGCGTTGTTTCGGTCAAGCCCTCCGGTAGGAGGGCGCGAGCCTGCTCCTTGGCAATCCCCGCGTTCAACGCCATTTCATAATAGTCCTTGGCTACTTTACAAACCTCCGCCTGCATCTCGTTAAACACGTTCTGAGCGGTTTTCTGTCGTACGGGGTCCTCATCTACCATCGACAATTGTCGGTTGCTAGGATGCTGCTTACGGGCCTCTCGTGCGGTGTTGAATCCCTCACTCACTGCATATCGCTGAGAAAACTCCTGAAAGGAAAACGAGCGATGCCGTAGAATCTGTCGGCTGATATCCCGAGTGGTCTTAATCTCCATGGTTACAGATACCATTTCAAACGGACTCCAATGTCCTTCCTTGATCAGATATCGAAGCAACTTGGGAGCGGTCTTCTCATTATTCTGATTGCTAGGATTGCTTACACGCGCAGCATAGGCAATCAAGCCATTGGCAGTACTACAGCCTGTCACCGCACTTGGGGATGTCATTCCAATTAAATTTACTTCACTCGTCATATTTTCCATCCTCATAGGTTCCAGGCACACTGTTGTATGCAATTACACGTTTAAACGCTTCAACCAATTTAGTGTCACGAATACTATCATCGTTCATACTAAATTCCAAATCAGCAAGCTGCTCAATCAACTCATTACGAATCAACTGCTCGAATGCGTGTTCGTTTAGATCACTTCTACTTATCACCATTATTCTCCTTTACTATACGTATACGTTTACCCAGAAAGTTTTTCTTGTCATCAAAGAAGGGCGTCTCTGTATACGTCATTCCAGGTTGCCAAGTAATCTCAAACTCCATACCACCAGTACCCTGTCCAACAACGTAGGGGTTGGATATACCTCCTTTGTTCGCACCCTTTGCACGTGTGAACGAGCTTTTAATAAAACGCACCACAGAATGATGTCCGCTTAACTTAGTGTTCAGTTCGGGTTTCAACTGAGATTTCGGGTAGTAGATCATGTATTATCTCCATCACAGTACATATTATCACTCTTGGCGAATTTTTTTGGGGCGGAAAAATTTTCATTAGGGGGGACCCTAAACAAAAACGGATATAGACAGCCACAAAGTCCAATTAACAAAAAGAATATACCTCCAAGCATTTCAAAGAACATTGTATAGAAAACTCCTTCGTTTGTCAAAGTTACTTGAGAAAAAAATTTTAATATAGGGACCCTTGGAAAAAAGTGCTAATGCACCTACCATGTCCGCAAAGGTCCGAAGCCTTTTACGAGAGAACGCTCACCTCACGCTTAGATAGCTCACGAAAGCGCCTGTGAGACACACTCCACTGCTTCTTAGGCTCTTTGAACCACTGCACCACTGTGGTGCCCCTAGGCACGTAGCCCAGCAGCACTCGACCCTCAGTGACATAGATGTGGTTCGGAATATTTTCTTTACCCCAGTCAGTGATCTCTTCTTTGTATCTCATAGATACATCACACCCCAAGGCAGCAATGCCAATGCACACATAAATGCAAATATGCCTAGCAAGCCTATCCCACCTGCAATAATTGCTTTCAAATCATTATCCATTACGCTTTCTCCTCTTGACGCGCACTAAGAACCATATCACGAACCAATTCACGGTCAACACTGTCACCGTCAAAGTCTAGGCCCGGACGATATTTAAACCGTTCGATCATACCCTCACAAATCTCACTGAAGTGAAACCCGTAGGGATAGATGGCGTCATCACCGTGACCGTAGAAGTCAAGACAGTAATCAATAAAGTCAAGAACTTCCTTGACGGTCAACTCCGGATCGTTGGGACGAAAAGACTCCCGATAAAATTCACGAACTGCATCAACACCAATCATTACTCTACCTCCGCATAATATGCTTCAAGAAATTTGTGACCCTCAGTGAGAGGAGTAACTCGACCCTCGTGTTCGAACATAACTGTGAAGGGAACTCGAATCTCAACACCTTCTTTCATACGCTCGGTACCGAATGCGGTGTCCTTGATGATGGTCTCACCCTTGATGATGTACGCGTACTCTTCAAAGCGATCAATTGCACCGATGACAAATCTGTCGGGACGATCAGGCATTGGCTCAAACTCAAACGCTTTGATGAGGTCACCGGGGATTAAATTTCTATGCAACATTTGCACTATCTCCTTATTACAGAGTAAGTATCTCATGGCTTGCGGGGGAATACAAGAGAAAATTTGGAATACATTATATTCCAGAAATTCATATATTCATCCCCTCATGCGTTAAGCTTTAGGGTACCAAAATTCTTACTTGCTGTCAAGTCTTTTTTGATATTCTTCTTCAGAACCTGGATAGCGCCATGCCCAGACTGCAACGAGTGCCATAAAAATACCGCTCCACAATGTTGCAGAAACATTATTTGTGGTGAGCCATAGGAACGCCAGACTCGAACTCATAACGAGTAGCATCGCATATTTGAGCCGTGTGGGGAAAATTCTCTTCTCGACCCAGCCTGTGAGGAATGGACCGAAGTGTTTGTGATTATACAGCCACGCATGCATACGCGGAGAAGACTGAGCGAAACAATACGCGGAGAACACTAGGAAAATACTGAACGGTATGCCGGGAGTTACAAATCCGATGTAGGCTAAGGCGAGCGACACATAACCGGCACTCATCCAGAGATATTTTTTCATATAGCGACACCTCGCGTCATTTTCGTTTATTTGATTTCTATATTTCTACTTAACCACTATTTCCCACTATTTACCACATTATTTCGTATCAAAAAACATGAAGAATTTTCAAAAGTAGCTGCAGCACAAAGAATACCCATAGATGAAACAAGTTGAACGATGTCTTTATTTGTGTAGTGATTACGCCATCCGTTTTTAATGGCTCTATGACGTATACGCCTTATAAATTGAACGTCATTATTTAACCAATCAGCATGTACAAAATTGTAGGTAATTAAAACATAATCTGACACTGCAATTGCTTTTTGTAATATTGACGGCACATCATTCAGATATTCTAAAACACCGCTAAAAACAGATATGTTTGTGTTTGGCAGAGTAATTTCGCTTTCATTCAAATCTATGATATTTGTTTGATCATCCCACGCTTTTATATCATATTTAATCACTTCAAATTGAGAGTGACGATTATAAGAATTATAAAAAGGTGCTTGAGGACCACAGCCGTATTCTATAATTTGATATTTTGATTGCTTATTATATTCAAATTTCATAAACAATTGCATTAGTGCATCGGATCGTCGATTCCAATTTTTATAAGAATTGACCTCTTTCCATCGATCAATGTTAGTTCTATCAGTACGGAAATTGTATTTTTTTGAATTGTTCAACATAATCTTTATCTAATCCTAGTGATATCATTACATTTTTACTGTTTGGATTTTGTAGCTGATTGTGGCAGTATTTGCTCTTGGCATTCTCGTGTGCAACGATGAGATCATAGTCTAAACACGGCTCCTGACGCTCTAGAAAGCCGAACCAGCGGTTTAAATTATCAAGACCATACTGTGTGAGTCTTTTTACTTCTAGCTTGTCTGTGACGTTTCCTGCGGCTATCATTGATGGTGAAAATATTTCTTTGGCCCAGAGTGGTAGTTCTCTTGGTTTGGTGGGTAGGTAGCTTTTGACGAGATTGTGAAAATCTTGATAGTGTTCATCGGTGAGATCTGTGGATACTGTGGGTGAAACATCATGAAAACAACCCGTGATTTTTCTTTTACCTGCGATGACATCATAGCCATAGATTGGCATTGGATATTCTGGTCTAGCAAAGGCGCAGACGTGCATCATCCACATAGCTTTGGTTTCTTGAGTCATATCAATGATAGAGATGTGACCTAGCTCTAGCTTTTCGGATTCGAAAAACAGATTGATGTGATTTGAATGCGATTTGAATGGTGTGTCTTTGGCTTTACCAGTGTGGCCTTCGAATACTATTTCAAGCGACTTTGCCAAGTTTTGTAGTTGTTGCCACATTATTTATTTTTCCAAGTTCAGTACTGATGTTGATGTGCATACGAAATCCTTGCTTGACTTCATATACAAATTCTTCACTCATATCGACGTAGTGTTCTCTTATATAGTCTCGCCAGAATACAACATCGTCAAACTCATACATTTGACTGGTGTTGGGATAGCGTTTTTTCATAATCTGACCGCCAAATAGAAATCCCATATAGTTGAGATAGATGTGACCATTGAGCGACCGTTTGTTTCTTGCGTGCCAGCCGTCTAGATAGTGCGTGTATCCCCAAGCTGAGAGTGCGGGTGGTTCTTTGTGACCTAGAGCGTTTTGTGCTTCGAGAAGTTTTTCGGTTCTTCGAAGCGGTTCAGGTACATGAGAATCAAGTCGTTTAAAAATGGGCAACCAACCTGCGATGTACATTCGCCGTTCGATATCAGTCTGATCACCTGAAAACATTTTTTGATTGAAAGGAAGAGACTCTAACTCTGTGTGTAGATCTTGCGTGAGTTCTTTGATTGATGTGCTCATAATTGAGAATTGTTCTTATTTCGCTCCTCATATATAGCAATTGCTGATTTTAGAGTATCGACGTGATCATCTCGTTGCTCGATGAATACTTGATTGCCCGGACCTCCACCATACACGTCATCTACAGCGACGATGGTAACGAGTTGTGTAATAGGCATACCAGTTCGCTCTTCCCACATAATTGCGTATCCTGCTTCTTGGGCGAAATAGTTTTTGATGTAGTTTCGTTTTTTGGCTCTGAGTGAGGTTTTGAAGTCAATGATCGATATCTTTCCGTCAAATTCAGCAACACAATCAACACGCCCAGCGAGACGTAAATGGTCAGAATAAAGAGCCACTTCTTGTGCGTAGATTTTTCCGATTCTTGCATCTAATACTCCTTTAACGCTCCGGAAGTTAGCGATGATATTAGGAAAATAACCAGATACGTAATCAGGATCGTTATCCAAATATTTCTCGATAATTTCATGAACCTCAGTGCCTCTTCGACTAGCACGATAAGAAATTTTATTAGCCTCTTCTTCACCGACTCTCTCTTTCCACTTTCGAATTGAATCTTCGGACAATACCGACAACACGGTGGTGATTGATGGATACTCTCGATCACCCAGCGGTGACAGATATTTTCTACCATTCTCATCAGTGTGTGCTTGAAGGTCAGTGTATCCTAGGTCAATCGCTGTGTGTGTAAATGTCATCGTTTCTTTCTTTGTTTGCGAGCAGCCGCTTCGATTCTACGTCTCATTCGACGATTGAAGTTTAGCGGTATCTCTTTTCCTTTATTGATTTCTTTGTTTTTGATTTGCTCTAATATTTCTGGAGGCAGCTTGTTCATATCTGACGTGTCTTCACGTTCTTGAGCTTTACTTTTAGGTTTATTATATACAACTACTTCCATGTTGTCAAGCTTGGGTATCTTCAACTCATCGTGATTGTGATGCAAAACAAACTTGGTTTGATCAAATTCTTTGAAGATATCACGCCAGATAGGACGCCAGTTGTTGAGCAGCCGATAGTTATTATTTTGACTACGATCAGACGAAAGAAACAAATCAGTGACGCTGCGCATATTGAAATCAAAAATGGTGTCGAATCCATACAGATGCACCTCATCAGCCTTTTGCTTGTTGCACGCATAATGCACAGCCATATGACCACAATTGAAATTGGTGGGATTGACTGCATAATCGGGAACGTGCGTGTAAAATTCTTTGACGCGATGTGCATATTTGAGATAGAAATTTGATTGCTCGTACATCCAAATGCGAGGACGCGTGCCCAAAATCCACTCGTACATATCAAGCTGAATTTCACCGGCAGTAAGCGCCATCATCATTTTAAAATCTACCATACAAGTGGCATACACCTGTCGCGGATCAATTTCAAACGGCGGCATATTACATAACAATAATTTGCCGGGTCTTTTGGCCTCATTAAAATATGAAGCCTTGTCACCATTTCCTAAAACGTGCCATACATTACTCATTATACATTAATCTCTTGATTTCTAATTTACCTTTGTAGCCTGTCCAGTGCATACCCGCGATTTCACCGCTTCGACCATCAAGCACATCAAGCCGTAACCAATTATACTTAGCCGGTGCGTCAGTGATATATTTCATGCGCGTGAGTGGTGATTCATTTACCATTTCATGCAGCACCTCCTGATCTCCGACCTTGGGATTCAGTGTGCATTGTTCAGCCCACTGTTTTAAAATGTTTGGCTTGCCTCGAAATGCTACCACACCAGAGTTATGCCATTTCTCTCCTCTGCGTGATGACCAACCACGATCTTCACACATTGTGAGCTTTTCGTTTTCGATGTGTGAAAATATACCAGACATATCAGCTTTGATATGAATGTCAGTATCTAACCAGCACACCTCATCAGCCAGTTCTGCAGCCTGAAGCATCACGCGTGGTTTGTAGAACCAGCCACCCACCTCTTGTTGCGTTGGTGCAAATATGTCAGAGAATCCAAGCATATGCATTTTGGCTCGCATATCCATCGAGCAACCAAAATCAGCAAACACAATTGGCGTATTGTTGTGCTTACGATAATGCTTTAAAAACCACTCAAGCATCCATTCAGCATTTCTATCACAACCCGTGAGAAATACTTTATTCAACTTTGACAATGTTATATCCTCCGCCCCAATTATGTTTGGCTACGCAACCCGTTGGATTTTGAATTGTGGTGAAATTGTCTTTACAAATTACAGGCCATGGAAAGTATTCTTGTAACCAAGGAAAGTTTTGAAGATTTATGAACACGTCAGTAGCGGTGGCATTTAGAACTGCCATCTCACATAAATCTCTTGCCGCTGTTGGTGATAACCTATAAGCGTGAGCACCCGGAAAATACCTTTTGCTTTTAAGAGGACCGACGCCTAACACGGTGGGTGTGTTCCATTTACCATAACTAGGCGCACCCAGACTGACACAACCAGTGTGTGCCATATATTTTGGAATAGTATCAACAACAACAGCGTCGTGTTCAAATATCACAAAATCCTCATTGCCTGCAGCACATTTCTCCCACAATGAATAGTGAGAGCAAAATGCAGCCATGACATTTTGAGGACGAGAACCAATATCATCTTTAAACCCATCAAGTCTAATTCTCTTTCGAGTGAGTATTTCTGCAGGCTCATCCTTTGGCGTGATAGCCGAAAAGATCTCTACCGGCAAATTTGATTTGGTGTCTGCACTCTCGATCAATCGATTAGCGCATTTAACGGACTCATCAAGATCTGTAATTGTAATGACAAACGCTTTCACAGTTTATGGCTCAAGTTTAAGTTTTTACTGTTAAATCTCACTGGACTTGGATTGAGATATTCTATATTCACATTATATGTATTGATGAAAAAGTCAGACTGATCGATACCGATACGCTCAGCAGCTTGTAACAATCGTTTAGCTCCTTTAGGAGTAACAGCATATGCAGCCGTACCCGGTATCATAAGATAATCTTTATACACCGTGTCCTTGTAATATTTCAAAGGATAATCTTTAGGCAATGCGCGTGGTGACATAGCCAGAGGTGCTTTGTATCCTCGAAAGTTTGCCAACGTGCCTAAAACTGATGGTGGTTGAAATGCATACTCAACATTATAGCAGAGCAACTCATCGAAAACGTAATTGCTTTTACCTATGCATATTGCGTCATGTTCGATGAATGCCATAGGCTCATCAGCTTCAACTACCTCACGCCACAATCGAATCTGATTTGAAATGCAAGCCTTTTTGATCTGACCACCCCGACCTTCTTCGAGCATTCCACGCAACCGACCACCCTCAATACATTTGTAATCGTATTCTGCTTCGGGTAGAGTTTCGGGAGTATAACCCTCGCGCAATGACACTTCCCAACCAAATTTCATAAATGATGCGAGTGCTTCAGTAGCTTGCTGTTCAGAACCCGCGTGACCTTTTACATAATGAATATATCCTCTCAAAAGTCTAGCTCCAAATATCGTTGATGAAGTGCCATACCCGAATATACACCGGGGCTGTTATAAATTGTGTGTAGGTTTAAATCAAGTGGAATGAAATCTAAATCAATGAAAAACTTTCTCCACTGTTTTTTAGTCCAACGAATGATGTGAGTAGGATCAGCACGAGAACATTCGAGATAATAGTCATTGTCACCTTCCCTGCAAATAGGCATACGAAAGACTAACACCTTAGTTTGTAGGTTAGCAACGGTGTTACGCATATCTTTTTCTGGTATGTGTTCCAACACGTCTAGAGCGAATGTCACACCGTGTGTGGTGTCGTAGTGAATTTTATCATAAACTGTGAGATCTTTCTCGCGACATTTTGACAACGCCCACTCTGAAACATCAACGCCGTAAGCATCATATCCTAGTTTACCAAGAGATTCTAATAGCATACCAACGGCACAACCAAAATCAAGAACAGGACCCCGATTAAGATTATGTACTTCGAGGTGGGTCATTATCTCATCCGCAAGACGATCATAACGATCACCTCGCTCAAGATAATCAGCATAGTTTATGCTGCTATAGTAATGTTCTCCAAATATAGCGCTCATGCAAAGTTCCTATCGTGCATCTCATTTGCTACGGTGTGAAGCAAACGATTGTTGTTGTTATAGTAACAAAGACCACAAGACTCACACCAATCTTTGCCTTTGTTACCGCGTACTTCATAAGGGTAGCCATGCTTAGCATAGTTTAAATTGGCTTTGTCCCAGATATCTTCGATATCATAAATGCTACCAAGTGAGAAATCCAATTTATACTTTCGATCTTCCAAGACGTGACTCGTGCAAGCATAAACTTGATAGTCACCACCATCTGGATGCGGTGCAATATAAGGGCGAATCAATCCTACGTAGCAGCCATCATTATAGGGATATTCGTTAGTATAAATTTCTTTGATAAAAATTTTATCGTGTTTATCAATCTCTTCAAGCATTGGACCCCATTTGTCTTTGATCTCAACCTGAAAATTCTCTATCAGCACATCTCCCGCGATACGAACAAATTTAATGTCTGGATGAAGCTCAATCAACTTAGCAACTTTTTGTATTGACTCTGCTGTGGTTCCGGAATATGGTTTACCCGTGCGCGACATAGGATCAGGCACACCACCAGTAGATTCATGAATGATATAACTGAGACCAAGTTTTTCTGTTGGAAAACTACCAAAATTATAGTCTTCGGGGTTCTTACCTTCCTCTAACTTGATCAGCGATACTCTCACCCAATCAATCAGGGGATACACAGCTGGTTTTAGATGACGCTCTAAGTTCTCACTGTTGGTGATGATGCCGATGTTATATCCAAGGTTCGCGGCATATGAAATAATATCGTTAATATCTTTCTTTGCTTCCTTGTCACGATACAGCAACGGATTGCCACCACCTGTGATCTCTAACGCTTTGGCGCCCAATCGTTTGAATGCTTCAAGCGTAACGATAACGTCTTCCCATTTCATGTAACTCTTAAGTGGGCGACCAGCAACTGAACAGAACGGACAATCAGAATCACACACCTCGCAAGGTGCCAGCTGAATATTGATCGGCTTGAACGTGTTCTCGTATTGAATAGAGTACAGCACGTCAGTGTGTTGCAACAACTTGTCACCCCACGTGCTGTACTGCTGTGTTTTTTCTTCGTATGATTTCATATTTGTTTCATCAACTCCTCGACGTTTTCTCCTCTCGCAGGCAACTTGTCCTTCAAGAAGAAATGAATGAAATGACATTCATCAATTTTTGTATTTGCGGTGAATAAACCATTCCATACATGATTCATATACTTAACAGGTATTTTATACTTTTTTAGGAAATAGTTCAAGAGGGTTTGATCAGTACTCCACTTCCAGTTACCGATACCATTGACAAAATCTATAAACTCTGCTCTATTTAAAAACTGTGCAGCATTCTGTCCTTTCAAATGCGGAGTGAATAGTTCTGTGTTTAACAGTATCATACCCATATTAAAAAACTCATAGCCCAACTCATTAGGATTGAAATCAATTCCTTTCTGGTGTAGCTGACGATACTGCATTGTTGAATAGTTCTGTATCTTGGCTTTGTATTGATCAGTGATAGGCATCTCACGCTCACATACAGCACCCCATGGATGTTCAGTTCCGAACTCTTCAAATATATTTGGTGAGTCTGGTCTCACATATATGTCAGCATCTACAATTGCAATCTGATCGAACTCATCAAGAAAATAAAATGCAGTCTCTTTCTCATATATGGGCAGAAATCCACCGTGTTTTGTATATGACTCTTTGCTTCTGTTTGTGAGAAATATATCTGGTTTGATTTTGAGATGTGGTTCTCGTTGAATAAAATGCGAGATGTTATGCTTCTTGCAATAGTCCGCCACGGATTGGATGCAGTGCTTGTACAGCTTTGAGTCTTTCTGTTCCCCAAGACACACCTGATAGATCATTCTTTTCATAAAATGTTTTCCATTGTTCGGCAAATTCACAGTTTTGATAATCCTCAAACCAAGGACCACCATCAGTATAATGTATGATATTAGGCTTGTCGATATCGTCGTAATACCCTGCCAGATAATTCCACGAGTGAGACAGACTGCCTATCAATTCATCTGGTGCCCATTGCATACGATGGAGATATTTAGCAGTCGCTGTGTTGACGAGTTCTGGTGTTAATATCTTACACTTCTCATTGTTAAACACCATCACCGATGACCAGTTTTTTCGTGGGTATGCTGTCTGTTTAACACCATCCATTTTAAATTTTGTTTTGGGTTCATACTCTGGATGTTGAACACAAGATACTATATTCTTCGAATCAATCTCATTCATAATCTCTGTGATATCTGTGGTGCATAATACATCACAGTCTATGAACATTGAATAACCTTCATAGCCGCTGAGATATGGAACCAGAAAACGAGTGAGAGTAAATTCAGAGGTAGCTAAAGGATCTTCGCGTTTGTATTCAGTAATGCGCGAGCGTACCAATTTGTGAATATTTACGTTCTCGACAGTGTGTGCAAAAATAGATTTTGCAGCAACATCCCACGCTTCTTTTTCACGAGGATCCCAGCCAATATAAACACTAAGCGTCATGGTTGATAGTCAGTCCTATTTCAGGTATGTACAATTGAGTCGAACACTCGTGTTTGAATGCCCCATATTTTGTGATGTAGCTGTGAATATAAGCATCACTGTTTGTTGTTATTTTATTAGGTAGATTGGATATCATTTTCTTTGCTATGTCTCTAGATAACATATATGCACCGCCAGCAGATATTCTGTATCCTTTTTTAGGTTTGTTTGATAGCAGCCCGTTGTGACATAATCCAAGAATTGGGTACTTTTTAATATCCGCAAGATCTATGTGTTTCAATAGCATCACATCGTGCTCAATAATAATATACGGATTTGATTTTCTTGACGCGATTTCCCACATCTTGACGTGACTGTACCAAATAGCTTTTTCTGTTTCTGTAAATGGTTTACCGGCATTTCTACCGCTTTGTTTATTACCAAAGCGCAGTGTAATTTTTGATCGATGAAATGTTTCCGGCGTGATACCCTGCTGGTATTCTAAATTAAATCCAGCATTAATCCAACTAGGGGATACTATCTTTTTATATTCTTCAGAGGTCTGATTGTCTTTCAGATATATCATACCTACGGTGGGCAGTTTATCCATATTCTTTTCCATACACTATTGGATACAACTTTCGTTTGGTGTCAATTACCTTTTCATTCATTTTGTCAAAGTTGTTTTTGATATTTAGTATGTAATCCAAAACCGCTCTTTCTGATCTGTCTTTTTTAGGACTGAAAAAGTGCACCGCTTGAGGATTGTGTGTTTTTATTATTTTAGAATCACCCATAACCACCATAGGTTTAACCAAATTCTTAGCGATATAATGATACATGCCGTTGTAAGCTACAATGAATTTACACTGAGAAATTAGCGAGAACACTTCACGTATTGGCGTGCGATGTGTTATCTCCATAACTGTGTACCCTAACATTTTTAAGATTGGAATTATTAAATCCCAATAAGCGCTGTCATAGCTGTCTTTAAATGCTGGGTAATCACTAGAAATAAATTTAGTTCTCCACACTACCACTAAATTTTGCTTAACAGTAGTGTGAAGAAATCTCTCTTGAAATAACCAAGTGTTTATACTGTTAAGCACTGCGTATCCGTGTGGTCTATCGATATTAGTATGCAATTGCCTACCTAAAAGTTCATGGGTAGTGTTGAATATGTTTTCAACCTCAACTTCAACTTTACCGTAACCGTGCATACGAGTGAGCAAATATTCTTGCTGCTCTATGATTGTTTGTTCATCTTCAAAATGAAAAAGCCAATCTTTATCGTATAACCAATGATACTTTAACTTAACTTTTTTTTTAAATAATTAGATACGTAATATGCGGTATTTAAACCAAGCATAACATCACCGATGCCGGTCTTACCGGCAAAGTGAATGGTGTCTCCCGTGAGGATCCAATCACCACCTTCGGGATCTTTTAGCTTGGTTTTATCTTGCACTTAACTTCTCTAATTGTCTTAAGTCAGCATCAGAATAAGATGTTTTCGTTTTGCCTGACTCATCATATTTTGTTTTTCTTTTTTCGGAACGATACTTGTCTCGTGACTTTTTCTTGTTCCTCACATCAAACCGACTGTATTTTGCCATTATCTACCTTGTCCTCTATATGCTTTGTAACTTGCTTTTTTCTTCTTGTTCAAGGAATTTCGTTTGAATGTTCCATGACCAATAGAAGTTCCCTTTGGTTTTCTAGTTGGACGAACAATGCCGCCCACGCCACCACGTGCTGCCACTATATCTCTCCCTTTGTAAAAATAATATTGTATTGCTGAGGGTATTCCTGATCTCTATACGAATAAGTAAATCCTAAATTCTCTAAAAATTCTATGATTTCCTGATCTAAAACTTGATCTTTCCAGAACTGTTTCATCTCAACTTCAATTTTTAAAAACCTAGTTTTCTCCAATAAAGATTTAGCACCAAGCAACACCTCATACCCAGCACCTTCTGCGTCTATCCACATAACGATGTTTGTATATTCTTCACCAAACATATTGTCAAGGGTTTCTACATTCACAAGAAAACTTCGACCAGAGCCTTTGTTTACCCTATCGAGAATTGAATGGTTTTTTGCGCCTGTGCCGCCTCCAATTGAAATTTTGCCTGCATAATTGGAAACGGCCAGATTCAAATACTCGATGTTTTGCTTATGTGTTCCATTAAACTTTCTATGATTATCCGGATTACCTTCAAAAGCAACTGTTCTACATTCAGGAACTAATTTTTTTACGTGATCGCTAGTTCCTGCATTGTATGCGCCTACCTCTAAAAATAAATCAGGCTTAACCTGCTCTATTAAAGAATAGAATTTTTCATCGAGATCTTGTGCGCTCAAAACCGGGACGGGCATTAGATTGCCTCTAAGCGAGACATCAGACGTTCGGCTCGATTGGTAACTTGACGATACCATTTTGAGTCACGCCCTTCTGCTGCTGCAACTTTCCATTGTCCTAAGTTTGCTGCCGCGCAGAACTTCTTAAACCCAGACAGACGTGGTCTGCCCATGTTAAACATCATGTTAACGATTACCTGTTGTGCTTCCTCCGGGAAGTCATCAAAAGTTTCAAAAAGGATCTGACATTCACTGATGGCAGTGTCTAGATCTTTGTCGAATGCTTCCCATACTCGTTCTTCAGACACGGGTGTGCCAAACTCTGAACCCCATTCAGGATCGCCTTCTACAATTAAATGACCTACACCAAAAGTGTGAAGACCAAGGTGATCTGCATATACTTTATACTCGACACCTTCGTCTACTTTTAGTGTTTCAAATACTTCTTTTCTGTTCATAGGATTCCATACCTCTCTTTTCTTTGTTTGTAAAATATGTATAACTTACAATACCACTCAAATATTTTAGGATACTGATTAGGATTCGGACACTGAGGGAAATAATCCTGCACCGCTCGAATCAATTCCTCGTCAGTTCTACACTGACTGAGATCAATCATTAATCCACCCATTCCTCAAATAATTCTTTCACGTATTCTGGTGTGAAGTTTTCACGCTTATCGTGCCACTTCTCTACCAACAGCCCACACGAAGCATAGTAGCCCTTTCCTGTGGTGTCAGCATAATCGTAGTCTGCCTCAAGCTGTTGCTGATCATAATATACTTCATCAATAAACTCGCCCACATCAGTTTCTACTGTTGAGTAGAAAAGCTTCTCTGGATTAAACGGCTCTTCAGTTTCTACATAATAGTCACCAAACCCGCCTTTTTCGAATGAATGAAATGACAGCACGGGAGACGCAAGTTGTCCCTGCACATGATCTTCTTCACCCGTGTAACTGTATGCTTCTCGGCCATACAAATGATTTCCATCACATCTGATTTCGTTATCCCAATCTTCATCTCCATTCTCATTTATTGGATAGATAACGAAACCACCATCACTATACGCGGCGTTTATGTGTTCAACATCATCAATGTCCCACCAGCAACGTCCGTCCATCTCGTCAGTCTCTTCTATCTCTAGAATCTTTTCAACGAGTTCATCTGACTCCATACCGCCATAGTTTTCAAAAAACTCATCGCTAACTCTTCCAATGGCAACTTCGCCACCATAACGACCACCAGTAATTTTATATTTCATAGTTTTCAATCTCCATATGGTTCATTAGAACTGATATTAAATCATTTTGTATGTTTTCAATTTTATTTTCGTTTGGTAAAGTAAATTTTAAAGTGTCCAGTTTTTTGCTTGGTTTTAGTTCTATATCGACAGATTGAGCATAATCTAAAAATTTTACATCATCTCCGTGAAGCCGATTTGATGGTTTCCACCAAGCAGCGGGTATTCCGTATGAATGTGCTGCAATTATTCCGTGTAGTGAAGAAGAAACTATTTTTTCATATTTAATAATTTGACGCAAAAAAATAGGTGGAGTTTCACATAAAATTTCAA
>Ga0255768_10003582_pt1 | contig 15407 bp, 12 predicted proteins | sample 071ome_33_FD_179983 | JGI IMG/M metagenome (GOLD analysis project Ga0255768, IMG submission 179983) | Coastal salt marsh microbial communities from the Groves Creek Marsh, Skidaway Island, Georgia - 071412AT metaG (version 2) | ecosystem: Environmental > Aquatic > Marine > Intertidal zone >...
CTCTCTTAAACATGTTACTGAAACGTTGCTTTGATCTGGTTTTGGCTGTTTTATCGGCACCCTTTTGGGTGCCGGTCCTGATTCTTGTGGCCCTGATGGTGCGTTGGCGGCTGGGGGCGCCTGTTTTCTTTCGTCAACAACGGCCTGGACTGAACGGCAAGCCTTTTCATCTCATCAAATTCCGATCCATGACGGATGATCGCGATGCCGACGGCAATCTGTTGCCGGATGCGGACCGGCTTCCCGCTTTCGGTCAGTGGTTGAGGTCCACCTCATTGGATGAGTTGCCGGAATTACTCAATATCCTCAAAGGCGAAATGAGTTTCGTCGGTCCCCGGCCACTGCTCATGCGTTACCTGCCTCTCTACTCCAAGGAACAGGCCAGACGTCACGAAGCCATCCCAGGCGTCACCGGCTGGGCTCAAGTCAACGGGCGCAATGCCCTGTCCTGGGATGAGAAATTCAAACTGGATGTGTGGTATGTGGACCGTCGCTCCATATGGCTGGACATCAAGATCCTGTGGCGCACTTTGCTGACCGTCGTGCGTCGCGATGGCATTCAAGCACCCGGCGAAGCCACCATGCCGTTTTTTGAGGGCAATCGCAATGACCCTGCCTAAGCGGTATCACGTCCCTACAATATCCGTGATTTGCTGAAACAACCCCTGCAGACCTTCGCAAGAATTGACTAGAAAACCGCCACAATGGTTTTGTCTGGTATTCGAATGATTGGAAGGCTATACGGGCACTTTCCATGAATCGAAACAGGAATCATTCCGGTATATGAAAGCAATTTGGAAAAACGATCCGGGCCTCATCGGAAAAGGGCTGATGGTCCTTGTGGTGATAAGATTGATTACTCAATCCGATGGGAGCCAAACTCTGTCTGCGCAGGAGATTTCCTTCACCCGCGATATTCGTCCTCTTCTCAACGAGCACTGCATGGATTGTCATGGGGGTGTCAAGCAGGCGGGCGACCTCTCCTTCAAATATCGATCCAAAGTATTTGAACCGGCCAAATCCGGAGCCATCGCAGTAGTGCCGGGGCGGCCCGATGAATCCGAACTCATCGCCCGTATCACCACGCACGATGAAGATGATGTCATGCCACCTCCCGAATCAGAATCCCAACTGGGAGAGACCGAGATTCAGATGTTCCGGCAGTGGATTCAACAAGGTGCCGTTTGGGACGAACACTGGGCCTTTATGCCACCTGAAAACCCCGGGCAGCCACAAGTTTCAAAACCCGATTGGTGTGCCCAGGGCATGGATTACTTTGTTCTATCGGAATTGGATCGTCAGAAGCTTGACCCTGCACGTCCTGCCTCACGTGCATCATGGTTGCGAAGGGCGAGTCTGGATCTCACCGGGTTGCCTCCTTCAGCGGAAATGATCGATGCTTTTGTGAAGGATCAGGAACCGGGCGCTTTTGAACGCATGACCGATCGTTTGTTAAATGCGTCTGCTTTTGGCGAACGTTGGGCATCGATGTGGCTGGATCTGGCTCGTTATGCCGATTCACAGGGTTATGAAAAGGACGGCAAGCGAACGATGTGGCCCTATCGGGATTGGTTGATCCGGGCTTTCAACACCGATCTCCCCTACGATCAATTCACCCGCATGCAGCTTGCCGGCGATTTGTTTCCTGCTCCAACCATGGATGACTTGATTGCCACCGGGTTTCATCGCAACACCCCGACCAATACCGAAGGCGGAACGGACGACGAAGAGTTTCGGGTCACCGCCATCCTGGATCGGGTCAATACCACCTGGCAGGTTTGGCAGGGTATCACTTTCAATTGTGTGCAATGCCATTCGCATCCTTATGACCCGATTGATCAACCGGAATACTACCAGTTCATGTCCTATTTCAATACGAGCATGGATTGGGATTTGCGATCGGATGATCCGAAACTGGATGTGCCGATTTCAAGGGCCGATTTTGATAAAGCGCGCGCACTGGATGCGGAAATCAGTTTGCTGTCTGCATCCATTGTTGATCAAACACGAGAAACGATTGAACAAACGCAGGATTGGGTATGGTTGAAACCTGAGCATGCCGAATCTACCAAGCAGACCAAACTCCGTATCCAATCCCTTGAAAATGGCGGCGCGGATGTCATTACTGAAGGAACGGTTTCCCATAATTCCCAATTTACCTTGGATTTTCAGTTACCCGATGGGATTGAGACCATCACTGCTCTTCGCATGGATGTGTTGCCAAAAGATCTCGAAAAAGCGCTCTACCAACCTGAGCTTGGGTTTGTGATATCCGAGTTCAAGGCACAGATTGGGGAGACCTCGTTTCGACAAGTTTCGGAAACTGAACCTGACAATTCGGGTGAAAAGAAAGATGAAAAAGAGACCCCGCTTCCCGGTCTGATCAAATTTCGTTATGCGTTGGGCGACGAGGCTGAGGCATTCCAAAAAGCCCAGGACACCTTACATCCCAACAAGCAGGGGTGGGGAGCCATGCCGCGGATCACCCACGACCGGCAACTGGTTTTGATTCCCGAAGCGCCGATCCAAATCCCGACATCCGGGCATCTTCGCATCCTCATTCGCCAGGAAGCGGCCCCCAATGATCTGGCCCCTTTCATTGCCAATCGCAGTCGATATGCGCTCAGTTCCGATGAACGATGGACCCAGCTGGCTCAAGATGAAGGTTTTCAACAACAACATGCTGATCTTTCGGAACTGGAAAAACGGCGTCGCTCCATTCCATCCTCCGCGCAGCCGTACCTTCGCGAGCAATACGTGTCTTTCAAACGCGGCACAGCGGTCTTCAAGCGCGGGGATTGGTTGAACAAAGGAGAGCCGGTCGAGCCCGGTTTGCCCGATATCCTTGTCACGGGCGAATCTCCCGATCCTGGGGATCGTCTGGGGTTGGCCAATTGGTTGGTTTCGGATCAGAACGCGCTTACTGCCAGAGTGATGGTGAATCGATTGTGGGAGCAATTGTTTGGGAGGGGCATCGTTCCGACTCTTGGAGATTTTGGCAGCAGCGGTCAACCACCGAGCAACCCGGCGTTGTTGGATTACCTGGCTCATCGTTTTCAGCACGATCTGAACTGGAGCGTCAAAGGCATCCTTCGTGAAATCGTGCTCTCCTCGACCTATCGCCAGGATGCCAAAGTTTCCAAAGAACTTCGCATGAAGGATCCTGACAACCGTCTGCTGGCCAGAGGTCCACGCACCCGTTTGACGGCGGAAATGGTTCGAGACAGCGCCTTGTTTGCTTCGGGGAAGCTATCCGACAAGATGTATGGTCCACCCGTCATGCCCTGGCAGCCGGAGGGAATCTGGCGTGCCGCTCGCAGCAGTTTGAAATGGAAAACGTCCGAAGGTGAGGATCAGTATCGACGCGCTATTTATACCTTCTGGAGACGTTCAAATCCCTATCCCAGCATGATTGCTTTCGACGCGCCCAATCGACTCATCTGCAACACAGGTCGTGTTTCCACCAACACACCGCTTCAGGCATTGGTCACCATGAATGATCCAGTTTATCTGGAATGCGCTTCGGCTCTGGCGAACAAAATGAACTCTCAAACAAGTGATGATCCTTTGGAAAAAATTCGCTTCGGATGGGGTCAAGTGCTGGGACAATCGCCTTCTGCCCAAGACCTGTCCGATCTGATGGATCTTTATACCACAGCCCGTGACATGTATGAAGCCAACCCGGATCTGACAAAAAGTTTGAACGCCGAACCTGAAGTGGCCGCCTTGACCTTGGTAGCCAACACACTACTCAACATGGACTCCTTCCTTACGAAATGAATACATACCAGCACCTCAAACAGGAAACGATTCACAACATCACACGGCGTCACTTTTTATCCCGTTGCACCTCGGGGCTTGGGGCTTTGTGGATGGCTCAACAGGGGTGGGATGCCCGTGCCGAGATGCTGAAGCGCGATCCCAAACGTCCCGCAGCGCCCTTTCCCGGGCACCTTCCGGGGAAGGCCAAGCACGTGATCTACATGCACATGACCGGTTCGCCGAGTCAGTTGGATTTGTTCGATTACAAACCGTTGCTGGTGAAACTCGATGGTCAGGATTGTCCGGAAGAGTTTTTGCGGGGCAAACGATTCGCTTTCATTCAGGGCGTTCCGCAGTTGTTGGGGCCTCAATACCCCTTTCATCAGGAAAAGAAAACCGGGCAATGGATCTCGGATCGCCTGCCTTTTCTGGAGCAACAGATGGATAAGCTTTGTGTGATCAAGTCCATGCAGAGTGATCAGTTCAACCACGCACCCGCACAATTGCTGGTGCATACAGGAAATCAGAACCTCGGACACGCGAGTATTGGGTCCTGGGTGCTCTACGGTCTGGGAAGTGAAAACGAAAACCTGCCCGGTTACGTGGTGCTTCTTTCAGGCGGCCAGATACCCGATGCAGGCAAAGCCGCCTGGGCCAGTGGTTACCTGCCGAGTGTTTATCAAGGTGTGCAGTGCCGGGGCGAAGGTGATCCTGTCCTGTATTTATCCAATCCAGAAGGAATCAACACGGAACTACGTCGTCAGATGGTTGACACCTTGAAAAAGGTAAACCAGAGAACTTACGAAGCGGTGGGAGACACCGAAACCGTTACCCGCATCGCACAATACGAAATGGCCTTTCGCATGCAACTAAGCGCCAGCGAGGCCATGGACATCACGCGCGAGCCCGAGTCCGTGCACAAACTCTACGGCACTCAACCCGGCAAAGAGAGTTTCGCCAACAACTGCCTGCTTGCCAGGCGATTGGTGGAACGTGGTGTACGATACATTCAACTTTATGACTGGGGTTGGGATCACCACAGCGGCCTGGACAAAGGTTTTCCCGACAAATGCAAGCAGGTGGATCAACCCATGGCGGCTCTGCTGCAGGATCTGGAATCACGTGGTCTGCTTGATGAAACACTGGTTGTCTGGAGCGGCGAATTCGGGCGCACTCCCATGCAGGAAAACCGAGGCGGCGTAAAAGCGTCCTCACCCGGTCGGGATCATCATATCGACGCCTTCTCCCTATGGATGGCCGGAGCAGGTGTCAAAGGGGGGATCAGTTACGGTGAAACAGACGATATTGGATTTGGTGTTGTGATGAATCCTGTACATGTTCGAGATCTGCACGCCACCATGCTCAATCGTCTCGGAATTCACGACCAAAAGCTGACGTATCCCTTCCTGGGATTGGATGCAAGACTGACGGGTGTTGCGCACCCGTCATATGTCCTGAAGGATATTGTTTCTTGATCCAGCCAACATTCACACATTATTTCGAGTGGCTGCTTACGTATTCAAGCGCCGCGTGTGCGAGTAATCCGGATCTGGAATCGCCCGTTTTTGCAGCAAACGAGTCAATTTGAACCAAAATCCGTTCCGGTAGTGTGATATTCACTCGTTTCGCTTTTCCGGAAAGTTTGGCAATTGAAATGTCCACCAAAGCCCAAATCCCGCCTGAAAATTCCCGCATCTTCCGGTATTTTTCTATGGTTTGAGGTTGGGGGATTTGCTCTCCATCCATCAGCATGCCCTCAATGTGGCATTCAATGGCTTCAATCACGTTACTTAGTGCATCGTCTGTGGTATCGCCAGCGGAAAAGCAGCCGGGTAAATCTGGAACCGTGACACCATAATCGGAGTCTTTTTCTTTGTGGATGACTACAGGGAATCTCATGATCGTTTAATTGGCCAATTCCATCCAGCCTGGCGAAAATTACTGCGCAGAGTTCCTGTCGGAAAGTTCTTTTTCGGGTGAGGAACGGTGACTCCTCCGCTTCTGGTCGGGTGTTTGTAGTGATGGTGTGAACCTCGGACATTTACCAACATCCAGCCTTCTGCTTTCAGTTTCTTGATGATGTCTCGACTTGTCACGCTACACACCATACACACTGCCATGGATCTGTCAAGGTCATAGGGGGGCAATGACAGGTGATGGAAAGAATCGTTTGTCTTTCTATACAGCTTCCGCCATCACTTTCACCTGGCGCGTCTGGGAGGCGCGTTTGCGGGCGTGTTCGCAGAGGATTTTTTTGCGTAAACGGAGGTTGCTGGGTGTTGCTTCCACGTATTCGTCCGGACCGATGAATTCGATGGCTTTTTCCAATCCAAGCAACATCGGGGGTTCGAGTTGGATACCTTTGCCGTCACCGGAGGAACGCATGTTGGTGAGTTTCTTGGTGCGGGTCGGATTGACCGGCAGATCCTGGTCGCGGGCGTTTTCACCCACCACCATGCCGGCATAGATTTTTTCACCGGGTCCGATCAGGAGCTTGCCACGTTGTTGGATCTGGTCGAGGGCGTAGGCGGTGGACTCGCCGGTTTCGGTGCTGACGAGGGATCCGGTCTTGCGTGTCAGGATGTCGCCGCGATCTTCTCCGTACTCATGGAACAAATGGCTCAGCACACCCATGCCGCGGGTCATGTTGACCAGATCGGATTCAAAACCAATCAGGCCGCGCATGGGGATGATCGCTTCGATGATGATGGTATCGTTGCGATGCTCCATGTTTTGGATGTCGCCCTTGCGGTTGGCGAGGCTTTCCATGACCGGCCCCATGAATTCCTGAGGGGTTTCGAGGAACAGTTTTTCGATGGGCTCAAGGAGTTTGCCGTTGGCATCCCTATGGTAAATGACCTCGGGGCGTGAAACCAATACTTCGAATCCCTCTCGGCGCATTTGCTCGACCAGGACTGCAATTTGCATTTCACCTCGAGCGGTGACGTCGAATAAATTCGGCGCATCGGTTTCGTTGACGCGAAGGGAAATGTTGGTGCGGGTTTCGCGGATGAGACGTTCTTTGATGTGGCGCGCGGTGACCAGTTTGCCATCCGTGCCGGCGAATGGTCCGTCATTCACAGCGAACTGCATGCAGATGGTGGGGGGATCCACAGGCACAAAGGGCAGGGGTTCCGCCTCTTCCGAATCAGTCAGAGTCTCGCCGATTTCAATTTCATCAAACCCGGTCAATCCAATAATGTCTCCGGCATAAGCTTGTTCCACCTGGATACGCTTCATGCCATCAAAATGGAAGACAGCGCTTACTTTTCCCTGGATGCGCTTTCCGTCACCTCGAACACGGAATATTTTTGCGCCAACTTCCACCTTGCCTGAAACTATTTTTCCAAAAGCAATCCGGCCGAGGTAGTCGCTGTAATCAAGGTTGGCAATCAGCAGTTTGAATTCCGGATCCTGAGTGATGCGCGGCGCCGGAATGTGTTTCACGATGGCTTCGAACAGCGGTTTCATGTCCGTGCCTTTTTCCGAGGCATCGTTCATGGCGATGCCTTGTTTGGCACTGGCGTAGATCACCGGAAAATCCAGTTGCTCGTCTGTGGCGTTCAGGGAGAGAAACAGATCAAATACTTTGTCGAGCACCTGGTCCGGAGCAGCCCCTTCGCGGTCGATTTTGTTGATGACCACGATGGCTTTGGCGCCGGATTCCAGAGCTTTACGGAGGACGAATCGTGTTTGTGCCTGGGGTCCTTCCACGGAATCGACCACCAGCACCACTCCGTCGATCATGCTCATGATCCGCTCCACTTCACCGCCAAAATCCGCATGGCCGGGGGTGTCCACAATGTTGACATCATGTTCGCCATACTTGAATGCCGCGTTCTTGGCTTTGATGGTAATGCCTTTTTCGCGTTCCAGGTCCATGCTGTCCATCATCCGTTCCTCAACATGCTGGTTCTCCCGGAACAAACCGGATTGACGAAGAAGACAGTCGACCAGGGTGGTTTTTCCATGGTCCACGTGTGCGATGATGGCAATATTGCGAATGTGTTGCTTCATATGAAAGTGACGTCCCACAACGGCGGGGCAGCGTAGTGTGCAAACTTTCTGCAAAAGGTCAAGCAGACAAGTTGTGACACAATCGTCATTTTTTGACGGTTGAAATCTTTAGTCAAACTGATGTAGGACCGGGTGGGGTGATCATTATTCGATCCCCCCACAGATTTCATTCAGTGGTTTTGCGGATGCTGCAATCCATCATTTCGGCTCAGGCAAGGGCCGTTTTTGTTTTCTTGAGAAGACGGATATCGCCGATGCGCATGGTTTTATCGACGGCCTTGCACATGTCGTAAATGGTCAAAGCGGCCACGCTGACCGCCGTCAGAGCCTCCATTTCGATGCCGGTGGATGCGGCGATTTTGGCCGATGCAGTGATGCCGATTCGATCACGGGTCGTTGGGATGGACATTTGAACCTCGCAATGTGTGATCGGCAACGGATGGCACAGCGGAATCAATTCACCGGTTTTCTTGGCTGCCATGATGCCGGCAAGGCGTGCCGATGCCAGGACATTGCCTTTGGCAATGGTGTTGGATTCGATTTTATCCAGCGTTTCCGACTGCACATAAATGCATCCTTCAGCTATGGCCTCACGAAGGACCACCGGTTTGTTGGTGACATCCACCATGGATGCTTCCCCTTGTTCATTGATATGCGTGAGATCTGTCATGCAGGTAATGTGACATCTGTGCCGGGAAGTTCAACAGGAAGGAGTGTTTCCTTGGTTTTATAAATAAAAATCAGGCGTTTGCGCTGGATTTGTCTGATTCCTGGCGGGTGCGTTGCTTTTGGTAAAGGGATTCCCAATCGTTGCGCCATTCCTGGACGGCGCCCTGCATGAGTCGGGTGGCCTCCATTTTGGGTTGAACGAATTTTGGACGAAACCAGGGAAAGGATCCCACCAGGTCATGCGTGACCAGAATCTGACCGTCACATCCGTTGCCGGAACCGATGCCGATGGTGGGTACGGAGATGGATTGGGTGATTTTTGCGGTGAGTTCGGTTTCCACCAATTCGAGGACGAGTGCGCAGATTCCCATGGAATCCAGAAAGGCGGCGTTATCGAGCAGATTTTGCTTTTCTTCGCTGGTCCGGCCCTTGATGCGGTATTTGCCTTCTTCAAGGATGTGCTGTGGTAGCATGCCCAGGTGTCCGACACATGGGATCCCGGCATTGCGGATGGCCTTGATTTGGGTGCCGATTTCTTGTCCACCCTCCAATTTGACCGCATGAGCGCCTGCTTCCATCAGGTGACGTGCGTTACGGACGGCTTGCTCAGAGGTTTCGTAACTCTGGTAGGGCATGTCACCCACCAAACAGCTTTTTGGCTTGGCGCGGGCGGCGGCTCGCACATGGTGGATCATGTCCTCCATCGTGACGTGGGTGGTGTCCGGATATCCCAGCACCACCATTCCAAGCGAATCCCCCACCAGCAGCATGGGGATGCCCAGCTCGTCCAGCATGCGGGTCATGGGGAAATCATAAACGGTGAGAGCAGGCAGGAATTCCTTGCCCTTGCTCGCTTTGATCAAATCAGGTGTCCAGGTAACCATCGTTCGAGGACATTATTCACCGAGCGGGCTTCGAGTGCAATAGTCCGGATGAGGGTTTGAGTTGAGCAGGAATCGAGTGAGCGTCCATTTTCGCTCTATTGAGGCCAGCGCGTGTTATGTTCCTGTAGCCACCGGATATCAGGATTGTTGGGGGATTGAATAGGCTCTGGAGCCGCTGCGATTTGTGGCAGCAATTCGCCTTTCACTAACGGGGGCATGGTATCCGGGTGCTGCCATTTCTTAACCTCGGAATGCCCGTCGGCAAAAGACAATGTGGCGGATTGATTGTGATAGGAGGCCGGGTAATCGAAAATGGTGGTTTCTTCGGGCTGGTGTGGATATCCCTTCATACCGACCAGGAAATTGCCAAAGTTGGTTGAATCTTCACGCACGTCCAGAAAGACGAAGGTGGAAGCCGGTCCTGGATCCACGAAATCCGATTGTTGCTGGTAAACTTTATAGCCATACCAGTAAACCCGTTCATTTTCTCCCCACGCCCCACAATGCACGTTCATGGCCATGGAGCGAACGCGTGGCAAAACTTTGCCGTCCACTCTGACCGTGCTTTTGTCGGCCGGGCATTTGAAGATTCCCGCAGATTGGACGTAGGGCCAGAGCACACTGGTTTTGATGTCTTTTTCCACATCCCAATTGGAACGGTTGGAGGGATCAAAATTCAGCAAACCTCTGACCCATGCGGGTTTAAGCGGATCCGGACCTCCGGCATCGCGAGGATCACTGGCGGCCGTGATTTTGCCCTCATTATCATCCGCATACAGCATCCAGCCGTAAGTCAGCTGGCGGTGATTATTCAGGCAGCTGATTGCGTGTGCTTTCTGCTTCGCCTTACTCATGGCCGGAAGTAACAAACCCGCCAATATCGCAATGATCGCAATGACCACCAGGAGTTCGATCAGAGTGAATCCGTTTCGTAACTCTTTCCTTACCAAATGATTGGTTGCCGAGATACTCTTGGTATCACTTGATATGTCGGATCGTACCAGCATCATTGATGATTCAACTCAATATCTAGCATATTCCGGGCCTAATGGCCACGGATCGCTTATTATTGTTTATGGAGTAATAAGCTGATGATTAAGAGGCTTATAGGACTCGATTTCTTCCCGGTCAATGACCACTTTCAATTCTTCTTCACAAAGAAGTGGAGTTGGGGGCTCCAGATACCGGACTTATTCAAACGTAACCACCGCGTAATGTTTCTTACCTTTGCGAAGAAGGATGTGTTTGCCAAATAACAAGTCGCTGGTGTTCAGCAGGCGTTGAGGGTCTTGTTCGCGGATGTTGTTGATGTTGGCTCCGCCGCCTTTTATGTCTTTCCGTGCCTGCCCTTTCGACGGGGCCAGTCCAGCCTCTGTCAGGGCGTCCGCCAAGGGTAATCCATTTCCACCCATAGAACTTGCTGCCATCTTGACGGTTGGAACTTCTCCCAAAACATCATTAAAAGTTTGTTCCGTGATCCCTTCCAAGCCGCCGCCGAACAGGATTTCACTGGCTCGAATGGCTTCCTGGGTGGCTTCGGGTCCATGGATCAGGTCGGTCATGGCCTTGCCAAGCGCCTTTTGGGCTTCTCTGCGTTCGGGGCGCTCTTGATGCTGGGTTTCAAGGCTTTCAATTTCTTCCTGAGGTAAGAAAGTGAAGTATTTGAGGTATTTGATGACGTCACGGTCATCTGTTCGAATCCAGAATTGGTAGAATCGATAAACACTGGTGCGTGCCGGGTCCAACCAAATGGCACCTGATTCGGTTTTGCCGAATTTGGTGCCGTCTGCTTTGGTGATCAAGGGAAGGGTTAATCCGTAAACATGACGGCCCGCCTTTTTGCGGGTCAGCTCGATGCCCATGGTGATATTGCCCCATTGATCGCTTCCGCCAATCTGAAGTTCGCAATCGGTTGACTGGTTCAGGTGGTAGAAATCAAATGCCTGGAGCAGCATGTAACTGAATTCGGTGTAACTGATCCCCACATCCCTATCCTCCATGCGGGCGCGCACCGATTCTTTGGCCACCATGACATTGACGGTAAAGTGCTTTCCGATATCTCTGAGGAAGTCGAGGTAAGACAGGCCGCCCACCCATCCGGCGTTGTCGAGGACACGAGCCGGGTTGGTGGAGGTTTCAAAGTCGAGGAGGCATTTGAGTTGTTCCTGAACGCGCTCGATGTTGTGATTGAGTTCTTCGCGCGTTAGCAGGTTTCTCTCGGCACTTTTCCCGCTCGGATCACCGATGGAACCCGTGGCTCCGCCGGCAACGGCGATGGGATGATGCCCCACATACTGGAATCGACGCAAAGCAATCAGCGGAACCAAATGTCCCACGTGAAGGCTGTCCGCTGTGGGGTCAAAGCCGCAATACAACGTGAGCGGACCTTTGGCCAAACGCTGGCTCAATTGCTCAAGATCAGTGCAGTCGGAGAACAGTCCACGCCATTTCAATGCTTCCAGTATGTCCATAAATGCAAGGCAGTATTCCGAAATCCTGCGGGTTCTGACAAGGATTTAGCGAGGAAGGTTTCAAAGCCAAAGTATTTCCTAAACTTTAGCGCTCCAGTCTGAAGTTGTTTTCTATCGACTTATGGCATAGGTTGTTTGTTCAGATAGACTCGAGGGATTGCGAAATGGAAACGACAAGATTGATGCCAATCACATTTGAAGAAGCAGGGCAACAGGATCGCGATTTTTGGCGGCAAATGACCCCAGTTCAACGTGTCTGTCATTTGGAATCGCTCAGGGAAAAGAACTATGGAGCCAAACGCCTTAACCAACGAATTCAAAGAATTCTTGAAATTGTTGAACGATCATGAGGTTGTAATAAAAAAAAGCCCGCCTTGCGGCGGGCTGTGAGATTTTGACTAAGATCAGTCAGATCAATTGCTTAATCTTCCTTTTCTTCTTCACTTGCACCTTCACCATCAGTGGTGGTGACGGCATCAAAAGCATGCTGCAGAGCGACCAAGTCTTCGCCAGGTTTGAGCTGGTCGAGGGCGTGTTGCTCGGCTTCCAGTTCCTCGGTGGAGTAGTTGGCTGCTTTGATGGACAATCCGATACGACGATCGGCGCGATCGATCTTGATCACGCGGGCGGTCACTTCCTGACCGACCTTGAGAACGTTCTTGATCTTTTCAACACGCTCTTCGCTGACCTGGGAAATGTGAACCAAACCGTCGATGTCGTGTTCCAGACCAATGAACGCTCCGAAGCTTGCGAGCTTCGTTACGCTGCCGGTGACCAGATCACCCACTTTGTAGTAGTGGTCGATGTTTTCCCATGGATCCTGGCTAAGCTGCTTGACGCCCACGGAGATACGCTGATTGGCCTTGTCGATTTCCAACACAACGGCTTCGACTTCGTCGCCCTTCTTGAGGACTTCGGAAGGATGATTGATCTTGCGGGTCCAGGAGATGTCGGACACGTGGATCATGCCGTCGAGACCTTCTTCCAGTTCGATGAAAGCACCGTAGCTGGTGAGGTTGCGGATCTTGCCCTGCACCTTGGTGCCTGGAGGATATTTCTCCAAGGCTTCGTCCCAAGGATTGGTTTCCAACTGGCGGATGCCGAGGGAAATCTTCTGCTCTTCGCGGTTGATGCCCAGCACGACCGCTTCGATTTCCTGGTCCTGTGAGAGAACGTCGGAAGGTTTGGCGATGCGCTTGGTCCAGGACAATTCGGTAACGTGTACCAAACCTTCGACACCTGGTTCCAATTCCACGAAAGCACCGTAAGGCACCAGATTGACGACGCGGCCTTTGACTTTCTGGCTCACTGGGTACTTGGTTTCGATGTCGTCCCAAGGATTGGCGAGCTTTTGCTTCAGACCGAGGCTGACGCGTTCTTTTTCGTAATTGATGTCGAGAACAACCACGTCGATTTCCTGTCCGATGGTCAGGAGCTCGGAAGGATGGTTGATGCGGCCCCAGCTCATGTCGGTGATGTGGAGCAGGCCGTCAAGACCGTTGAGATCGATAAAGGCACCGAAATCAGTGATGTTCTTGACTGTTCCCTTGCGGATATCGCCAGGGGTCATGTCGGCAAGAAGCTTGGCGCGGCGTTCGGCGCGTTCCTGTTCGATCAGTTCGCGGCGTGAAAGAACAATGTTCTGACGTTCCTGGTTGATCTTGACCACTTTATATTCGTAGGTGTTGCCCACGTAGGAGGTCAGATTCTTGGGAGGAATGATGTCAATCTGGGAAGCCGGCAGGAAGGCTTCCACACCGATGTTGACCAGAAGACCACCTTTGACCACGCCTTTGACGCGACCGGTGATGGTGCCGCCTTCGTTACAGATGCTGAGGATTTTTTCCCAGTTCTGTTTGAATTCCGCTTTTTCTTTGGACAGGACGACCATGCCTTCGCGGTCTTCCAGTCTTTCAATCAATACGTCGATGATATCGCCGACATTGACCATTTTAATGTCGTCGAATTCGTTTCCGGGGATGGAACCTTCGCTTTTGTATCCGATATCACAAAGCACTTCTTTGTGACGGACTTCGATAATGGTTCCTTTGACTATGTCGCCTTCAGCAAAGTTCACTGGACTTTGCTGCATGGCTTCTTCCATGGTTAGCATAATGAATTAATGATACAACCGAGACGCAATGCTGCGCCTATGATATTACTTATTTTAAGGAGGCTCCGACCTGTGTGTTCGACTCAGGATCCGCCGACAAAACGGCAACATCCTCGAGTAAAACCCATCGGCCTAACACACGTTCACCGGAGCAACGGAGAAGTATAATGAGGGTTAGGTTGATGGTTAACACTCATTTCAGCCTCTAATGAGCCATCCGCACTCGCGGGACTCAGGCGAACGCGCATTCTCTTGTTATCCACAGGGAAGATCAAGATTAAATCTGAAAAAAATATACCCCAACTTTTGGGTGATGAAAAAAGGGGGAGTATTGAAATTAGTTGGTGATCAAGACTTAGGGAGAAAATGCATGTGAAAACGTCAATGGTTTGAATCGGTCCTCAGGAAGAGATGGATGGTGTCTGGCGTTTGGATCCAGAGGTCGGGGCGTTGGTCGCCATTGGCATCACCTGTCCAGGCGGCCCGTTGTTCGGCATCTACACGTATGCCTGATGTTTGCGAGCTGAGTGGCCGAAATTGTCCCTTACCATCTCCCAGCAGGATCAATCCCCGGCCGGCATCCATGCGGCTCAGATGGCTTGGAACCTGTTCCCAATTCTGGGCAATAAACAGATCCTGATGCCCATCCATGTCAAAATCTGATGCGACGATGTCATTGACCGGGGACCATTGGGCCTCGGCTGGTAAGGGTGAGGGGGTGAATTTGCCGTTTTCCTGGATGAATAACATCGAACTCAGGGTTGTGATTTCTACGTATTGCTCGGGAAGTCCGATGGCTTTCAAGATTTGAAGTGTGGTTGAGTCGGCAAATTGTCGATGCGAGGCATAGTGTTGGCGTATCGTTGTAAATACACGTTCCTGCTGCTCGAGTCCGTCAAACGGCAACCATGCTCTTCGAGCCGGATCGAAATAGGATTCCATGCCTTCCATGAATCCATCCATGTTCGCGTCACCATAGTACCATCGAATGCCATGTTGAATTGTCGATTGGTATCGTGTGTTGTTTCCCCAGTTGCCGGCAATTAAATCAAGATCGCCGTCGTGGTCGACATCCAAGACCGTCAACGCCCTCCACCAGCCTTGATACGGTGACAACCCCAATGCATCCGTGTGTTCGGTCCATTCACCGGCGTTGTTGAGGAACACTCGAATCGGGGACCATTCGCAGGCGATCACCAGGTCCTCCCAACCATTACCATCCAAATCCCCAAAAACGACATCCTGCACATTGCCTACTTGATCGAATATGTTATGCGCATCCAGGGCTTGAAATGGACCCTCTTCGTGGATCAGCAACTGACTTCCGCCTGATTCAGGATACTTGCCCGGCAGGGGAGGCATTCCGACAAAGACATCCAGATCACCGTCCTTGTCCACATCCGCCATCGCGTAGGGTGCGGTTGAGTGGATAGGTGAACGGCGTACTTCCGGTGCATGCTCTGAATCGTGTGGATGAAAGCTAATATTGGG
>Ga0255768_10003584_pt1 | contig 15402 bp, 29 predicted proteins | sample 071ome_33_FD_179983 | JGI IMG/M metagenome (GOLD analysis project Ga0255768, IMG submission 179983) | Coastal salt marsh microbial communities from the Groves Creek Marsh, Skidaway Island, Georgia - 071412AT metaG (version 2) | ecosystem: Environmental > Aquatic > Marine > Intertidal zone >...
GCTGATTTGGTCGGATTTAACGGCATATTTCTGAGTCTGTGGCGCGGAATTTTCCGGTTGGGTTTCAAAAACATGAAAAATCCAGCAAAAGTTGAGAAGAAATGCATTGAGAATATTGACTCTGGAACGCCGTTGATTAATATTGGCGCGATTATTTTGCCTCAGCTCCGCTTATGGCGGAATGAGAACAGAAAAGGCATCACCAAACAGGTTGTTGATGCACTTATTATTTTGAACATACCTACTTTGAGGATTGAGACGTGGCAAAGGAAACTTTTGAACGTTCAAAACCACACGTAAACGTTGGTACTATCGGCCACGTTGACCACGGTAAAACTACTCTGACTGCTGCACTGACTCGTGTTGCTTCTGAAGTATTCGGCGGCGCAGCTGTTGACTTCGAAAACATCGATAACGCACCAGAAGAGCGTGAGCGTGGTATCACCATCGCAACTTCTCACGTTGAATATGAAACACCTGATCGTCACTACGCACACGTAGACTGCCCAGGACACGCTGACTATGTTAAAAACATGATCACCGGTGCTGCTCAGATGGACGGCGCAATCCTGGTATGTGGCGCAACTGACGGCCCAATGCCTCAGACTCGTGAGCACATCCTGCTGTCTCGTCAGGTTGGCGTACCATACATCGTAGTATTCCTGAACAAAGCTGACCTGCTGGCTGAAGACTGTGGCGGTGCAGACTCTGAAGAATACGAAGAGATGCTGGAACTGGTTGAAATGGAGCTGCGTGAGCTGCTGTCTGAATACGACTTCCCAGGCGACGACACTCCAATCGTTCCAGGTTCTGCTCTGATGGCTCTGAACGGCCAAGACGACAACGAAATGGGTACTTCTGCAGTTAAGAAACTGCTGGAAACTCTGGATTCTTACATCCCAGAGCCAGAGCGTGCGATCGATGGTGACTTCATTATGCCAATCGAAGACGTATTCTCTATCCAAGGCCGTGGTACTGTTGTAACGGGTCGTGTAGAGCGTGGCATCATCAACACTGGTGACGAAGTAGAAATCGTAGGTATCAAAGAGACTACTTCTACTACTTGTACTGGTGTAGAAATGTTCCGTAAGATTCTGGACGAAGGCCGTGCTGGTGAGAACGTTGGTGTTCTGCTGCGTGGTACTAAGCGTGACGAAGTTGAGCGTGGTCAAGTACTGGCTAAGCCAGGTTCTATCACTCCTCACACTAAGTTCACTTCAGAAGTATATGTTCTGGGTAAAGATGAAGGTGGTCGTCACACTCCATTCTTCAAAGGTTACCGTCCACAGTTCTACTTCCGTACAACTGACGTAACTGGTGCTGTTGAGCTGCCAGAAGGCGTAGAAATGGTAATGCCAGGTGATAACGTTCAGCTGTCTGTTGAACTGATCTCACCAATCGCGATGGACGAAGGTCTGCGTTTCGCGATCCGTGAAGGTGGCCGTACTGTAGGCGCTGGTGTTGTTGGTAAGATTATTGAGTAATATCAGTAGCTTATACTGATCTCAAATTTTACGAGACACTTGAAAGGCCTCTTCCCTTAGTGGGGAAGGGGCCTTTCTGCTTGTAGGGTTGACACTTTTTGATCAGAAGCATACAATTCGCGTCCCTATTATTAGGGGTCGACTGCATCAAACACTTATTGGAGTCTCGGACGAATGCAAAATCAAAGTATCCGCATACGTTTGAAAGCGTTTGACCATCGCCTGATTGATTCTTCAACTCAGGAGATCGTTGAAACTGCTAAGCGTACGGGCGCTCAGGTACGTGGTCCTATCCCACTGCCTACTCGTAAAGAGCGTTTTACTGTTCTGATCTCTCCGCACGTTAATAAAGACGCGCGTGATCAGTACGAAATCCGTACACACAAACGCATGCTCGACATTGTAGAGCCAACTGAAAAAACAGTTGATGCGCTAATGAAGCTTGATCTGGCTGCCGGTGTGGAAGTTCAAATCAGCTTAGGTTGATAAGCGAATAATCGTTTATTGATCAACACAGTTCTTGTGTAACGCTCGAAGTAGTAATACCTATGAGCGGCCATAGCGGGTAAAGCCCCGTACACTAGAGGAAAATATCATGGCAATTGGTTTAGTCGGCAAAAAAGCTGGCATGACCCGAGTTTTTGCTGAGGATGGCAACTCCATCCCTGTAACAGTGATTGAGGTTGCTTCTCATCGTGTTGCTCAGGTTAAAACTCAAGAAACTGATGGCTATCAAGCCATTCAGGTTACTTATGGTGAGAAGAAAGCTTCTCACGTTTCTAAGCCGCAAGCTGGTCACTTTGCTAAAGCAAACGTGCAAGCTGGACGTGGTGTTCTGGAATTCCGTACTGAAGAAGAGTTTGCAGTAGGCGATGAGCTGTCTGTAGAGCGTTTCGAAAACGGCCAGAAAATCGACGTAACGGGTACATCTAAAGGTAAAGGCTTCCAGGGTGGCATTAAGCGCTGGAACTTCTCTATGCAAGATGCTACTCACGGTAACTCCCTATCTCACCGTGCTCCTGGTTCTATCGGTCAGTGTCAAACTCCTGGTCGTGTTTGGAAAGGTAAGAAAATGGCAGGTCACATGGGTGCTGAGCAGGTAACTACTCAGAACCTGGAAATCGTTCGTATTGATGCAGAACGTGGTCTGTTGTTGGTTAAGGGTGCTGTACCAGGTGCAACTGGTAGTGATGTTATCGTTAAACCAGCTGTTAAAGTGAAGCGCTAGGAGAGTAACTATGGAACTGAAAACAAACGGTGGTGCCACTGTATCTGTTTCCGAAGTTGCTTTCGGTCGTGAATACAATGAAGCACTGGTTCACCAGGTTGTAACTGCATACCTGTCTGCTGCTCGCCAGGGTAGTAAAGCACAAAAGAGCCGTTCAGATGTTAGCGGTGGTGGTGCTAAGCCATGGCGTCAAAAAGGTACTGGCCGCGCGCGTGCTGGTACTACTCGTAGCCCTATCTGGCGTAAAGGTGGCGTAACGTTCGCTGCTAGCCCACGTAGCTATGAGCAGAAAGTGAACAAGAAAATGTATCGTGCTGCGATGCAAAGCATTCTTTCTGAGTTGGTTCGTCAAGAGCGTCTGGTTGTTGCTGATGATTTCGCTATCGAATCTCACAAAACCAAAGACTTCGTTGCGAAAATGAACGAACTGCAATTGAGCAACGTTCTGATCGTTTCTGAAGAACTGGACGAAAAACTGTACCTGGCTTCCCGTAACGTGCCACACGTTGGTGTTACTGAAGCAGCTGCAATCGATCCGGTTAGCCTGGTTGCTTTCGACAAAGTTCTGGTAACTGTTTCCGCTCTTAAGAAAATTGAGGAGGCATTAGCATGAACCAGGAACGTATCTATCAGGTTCTGATGGGCCCACGTATCTCTGAAAAAGCGACAATCATCGCAGAGCAAGGTCAATACACCTTCGTGGTTGCTCCAGATGCAACTAAGCCAGAGATTAAGAAAGCTGTTGAAGCACTGTTCGAAGTTAAAGTAGAGCGTGTTCAGGTTCTTAATCAGAAAGGTAAAACTAAGCGTACTGTACGCGGTATGGGCAAGCGTAACGACGTGCGTAAAGCATACGTTACTCTGGCAGCCGGTCAGGACATTGACTTCGCTGACGCAGAATAGGAGCTAAGGTAATGGCATTAGTAAAAACTAAACCAACTTCAGCTGGCCGTCGTCACCTGGTCAAAGTTGTAAACGCTGAGTTGCACAAAGGTAAGCCATTCGCTGGTTTGCTGGAAAAGAAAAGTAAGAGTGGTGGTCGTAACAACAACGGCCGTATTACTACTCGTCACATCGGCGGTGGTCACAAGCATCACTACCGTGTAATCGATTTCAAACGCAACAAAGACGGCATTCCAGCTGTTGTTGAGCGTCTTGAATATGATCCAAACCGTAGTGCAAACATCGCACTGCTGAAGTATTTGGATGGTGAGCGTCGTTATATCATCGCTCCAAAAGGCCTGACCGCGGGTGATGAAGTCCGTTCAGGTGAAGATGCTCCTATCAAAGTAGGTAGTACTCTTCCTTTGCGTAATGTTCCAGTAGGTAGTGTTGTTCACTGCATCGAACTGAAGCCTGGTAAAGGTGCTCAGATCGCTCGTTCTGCTGGTACTTCCGCTCAGCTGATTGCTCGTGAAGGCACTTACTGCACTCTGCGTCTGCGTTCTGGTGAAATGCGTAAAGTATTATCCGAATGTCGCGCAACTCTGGGTGAAGTAGGTAACTCTGAGCATAGTCTGCGCCAGCTTGGTAAAGCAGGTGCTTCTCGCTGGAGAGGCGTACGTCCAACGGTTCGTGGTGTTGTTATGAACCCGGTTGATCACCCACACGGTGGTGGTGAAGGTCGTACTTCGGGTGGTCGTCACCCAGTATCTCCATGGGGCGTGCCTACCAAGGGCTATAAAACTCGTAAGAACAAGCGTACTGATAAGTTAATCGTACGTCGTCGTTCTGCGAAGTAAATTTAAAAGAGGATTGAGCTGTGCCACGTTCATTAAAAAAAGGTCCTTTCATAGACCATCACTTGATGAAAAAGGTAGAGATCGCGCTTGATAAGGGTGAAAAACGCCCGATTAAGACTTGGTCTCGTCGCTCTACGATCTTTCCGGAGTTCGTAGGACTGACTATTGCTGTGCACAATGGTCGCCAACACGTGCCTGTTTTCGTAACTGAAGACATGGTTGGTCATAAACTAGGCGAATTCGCTGTGACTCGTACCTATAAAGGTCACGCAGCGGATAAAAAAGCTAAACGCTAATAAGGGGTGAAGAAAATGTCTGAAGTAGCCGCTGTATTGCGTGGAGCTCGTTTATCGGCCCAAAAAGCACGTTTGGTTGCGGATCAAATCCGCGGTAAGCATGTATCAGAAGCGTTAAGCATTCTTGAGTTCAGCCCTAAAAAAGGCGCTGATCTGATGAAGAAAGTGTTGGAATCTGCCATCGCTAACGCCGAACACAACGAAGGCGCTGACGTAGATGAGTTGACTGTATCAACTGTCTTCGTTGACGAAGGTATGACCATGAAACGTATTCGCCCTCGTGCGAAAGGTCGTGCTGATCGTATTTTGAAGCGTTCATGTCACATTACTGTGAAAGTTTCTGAGAAATAGGAGTCGGCAAGATGGGTCAGAAAGTACATCCAACTGGTATTCGTCTTGGCATCGTTAAGGACCACAATTCGGTCTGGTATGCCGGTAAAGACAAGTACGCCGATAACCTGTTAACTGACATCGAAGTTCGCTCTCTGATTGAGAAGCGTCTGGAAAAAGCTTCAGTTAGCAAAGTTGTTATTGAGCGTCCTTCGCAAAACGCGAAGGTTACTATTCACACTGCTCGTCCGGGCATCGTGATTGGTAAAAAAGGTGAAGACGTAGAAAAACTGCGTCAGGAAATCACCAACATGATGGGTATTCCGGTACACATCAATATTGAAGAAGTTCGCAAACCTGATCTGGACGCGAAACTGGTAGCACAGAGCGTTGCTAGCCAGCTGGAGCGTCGCGTAATGTTCCGTCGTGCTATGAAGCGCGCTGTACAGAACGCTATGCGTGGTGGTGCTGAAGGCATCAAGATCCAGGTTGGCGGTCGTCTTGGTGGTGCGGAAATCGCGCGTTCTGAGTGGTATCGTGAAGGTCGTGTACCTCTGCATACTCTGCGTGCTGATATCGATTACGCAACTTACGAAGCACACACTACTTACGGTGTAATTGGTGTGAAAGTCTGGATCTTCAAAGGTGAGATCCTGGGCGGCATCGAAGAAGTTCGTAACCGTGCTAAAAACCAAGGTAAAAAGAAGGGCGGCCGTTCATAGGGGTTTCTAACCATGTTGATGCCAAAACGTACAAAATTCCGCAAGATGATGAAAGGCCGCAATCGCGGTCTGGCTCGCGGTAGTAAAGTAAGCTTCGGCGAGTTCGGCCTTAAGGCGACTGGTCGTGGTCGTATTACATCACGTCAAATTGAAGCGGCTCGTCGTACGATGACTCGTAAAATTAAGCGTGGTGGTAAAATCTGGATTCGCATCTTTCCTGACAAGCCAATTACCAGCAAGCCTCTAGAGGTTCGTCAAGGTAAAGGTAAAGGTAACGTTGAATACTGGGTATGCCAAATCCAACCAGGTCGTGTTTTATACGAAATGGAAGGTGTAAGTGAAGAATTAGCTCGTGAAGCATTCGAACTTGCTGCGGCTAAACTGCCAGTATCTACAACATTCGTTAAACGGACGGTGATGTAATGAAGGCGACTGAATTAAAAGATAAGTCAGCAGCAGAGTTACAAACTCAGCTAGAAGAGCTGCTGAGCGAGCAATTTAAATTGCGTATGCAGAAGTCTACTGGTCAACTGGGTCAAACCCACCTGATCAAAGAGACTCGTCGCAATATCGCTCGCGTTAGAACCGTGCTAGCACAGAAGGCAGGTGAATAATCATGAGTGATAACAAAATCGCACGTACCCTTTCTGGCAAGGTAGTTAGCGACAAGATGGATCAAACCATCACAGTTCTGGTAGAGCGTCGTGTACAGCACCCGATCTACAAGAAATTCGTTAAGCGTTCTACGAAAGTACACGCACACGATGCTAACAACGAATGCCAAATCGGCGACGTAGTTACTGTTAAAGAGTCACGTCCACTGTCTAAAACCAAGACTTGGACGCTGGTTAGTGTTGATGAGCGCGCTGCTAAAGTTTAGCGCTGTAATTAGGAGCAAATGGCATGATCCAAACACAATCAATGCTGGATGTTGCTGATAACAGCGGCGCCAAACGCGTAATGTGTATTAAGGTATTGGGCGGTTCTCACCGTCGCTACGCTGGTATCGGCGACCTTATTAAAGTAACCGTTAAGGAAGCAATTCCACGCGGTAAAGTGAAGAAGGGTCAAGTACTGAACGCAGTTGTTGTTCGTACTCGTAAAGGTGTTCGTCGTCCGGATGGTTCTATCATTCGTTTCGATACTAACTCTGCGGTATTATTGAATGCTTCAGATGCACCTATCGGTACCCGTATTTTTGGGCCTGTGACTCGTGAGCTTCGTTCTGAGAAGTTCATGAAGATCATTTCCCTGGCACCTGAAGTGTTGTAAGGGAGAGGTAGCATGTTGAAGATTCGCAGAGACGACGAAGTCGTAGTTATTGCTGGTAAAGACAAAGGTAAGCGCGGCAAGGTAGTTAAAGTACTTGCTGACAACCGTGTAGTTGTAACTGGCATTAACATGGTGAAAAAGCACCAAAAACCAAATCCGTACCTGCAACAGCCAGGTGGCATCGTTGAAAAAGAAGCTGCTATTCAAGTTTCTAACGTTGCAATCTGGAACCCTAAAACTGAGAAAGCTGACCGCGTTGGCTTCAAAGTTGAAGGTGACAAGAAGGTACGTTTCTTTAAATCTAACGGCGAAGTAATCGCTTAAGGACAGCAGGAAACCGATATGTCACGTTTGAAAGAACTGTACAAATCTGACGTTGTTGCCAAGCTGACCGAAGAGTTTGGTTACAAAAACGTTATGGAAGTGCCTCGTGTAACCAAAGTAACCCTGAACATGGGTGTTGGTGAAGCGCTGGGTGATAAGAAGCTGCTGGAAAGCGCTGTTTCCGATATGGAAGCAATGGCTGGCCAGAAAGCAGTTGTTACCAAGGCACGTAAATCAGTAGCGGGCTTTAAAGTTCGTGAAGGCTACCCAATCGGCTGTAAAGTTACTTTACGTGCTGACCGTATGTGGGAGTTCCTGGACCGTCTGGTAGATATTTCTCTGCCACGTGTACGTGACTTCCGTGGTTTGAACGGTAAGTCGTTCGACGGTCGCGGTAACTACAGCATGGGCGTGAAAGAACAGATCATCTTCCCTGAAATCGATTACGATAAAGTGGATAAGATTCGTGGTCTGGACATCACGGTTACAACAACGGCGAATACCAACGAAGAAGGCTACGCTTTGCTGAAAGCGTTGAACTTCCCGTTCCGTAACTAAGGGGTTAGTCATGGCAAAGATCAGTATGAAACAGCGTGAAGCTAAGCGTGAAAAGCTAGTAGCTCAATTCGCTGAGAAACGCGCTGCACTGAAGGCGATTATCAACGACCAAAACGCGTCTGACGAAGACCGTTGGAATGCTCAAATGCAACTGCAAAAGCTTCCACGCGACTCTTCTAAGAGCCGTCTGCGTAATCGCTGTCAAATCACAGGTCGCCCACACGGTGTATACCGTAAATTCAAGCTTTCACGTATTAAGTTGCGCGAAGAAGGCATGAAGGGTAATGTACCCGGCCTGAAAAAAGCTAGTTGGTAAGCAATTCCCGTTATTTCGGTGATAGCGCGCCAATTATTGGTGTGTTGTCTCCGAATGACCGGGGCGCTGTACAACAGAGGAAACTTAAATGAGTATGCAAGATCCCTTGGCGGATATGTTTACCCGCATTCGTAACGGCCAAATGGCTGGCCACGCGAAAGTGAGTATGCCGTCTTCCAAGTTAAAAGTATCTGTAGCCCAGTTGCTGCAGGATGAAGGTTACATCACTGCGTTCCAGGTAGATGGCGAAACTAAGCCAAGCCTGAGCATTGATTTAAAATACTTCGAAGGTAAGCCAGTAATCGAGACTATCAAACGTGTTAGTCGTCCTGGCCTGCGTCAATACCGTGGACAAGCTGAACTGCCTAAAGTTGAAGCTGGTCTGGGTGTTGCCATTGTGTCCACTTCTAAAGGCGTAATGACAGATCGTGCAGCCCGTGCTCAAGGCATCGGCGGCGAAGTGATTGCGACTGTATTCTAAGGAGTCTTCACAATGTCCCGTATTGCAAAAGCTCCTGTCGCAATCCCAGCTGGCGTTACTGTAACGCTGTCTGACGAGAAGATTGCTGTTAAAGGTGGCAAAGGCACTTTAGAACTGGCTATCAATGCCAAAGTTGAAGTGAAACAAGAAGAAAGCAATTTAGTATTCGCACCTAAGAATGGTGATCAGTCTTCCATGGCGATGGCTGGTACTTTCCGTTCTCTGGTTAACAACATGGTTGTTGGTGTATCTGAAGGCTTCCAGAAGAAACTGATCCTGCAAGGTGTTGGTTATCGTGCCAAGACTTCAGGTAATACAGTAAACCTGAGCCTGGGTTTCTCCCACCCGGTTGATTACGAATTGCCAGAAGGCGTAAAAGCAGAAGCTCCATCCCAAACTGAGATCGTTATCTCAGGTGCTGATAAGCAGAAGGTTGGTCAAGTGGCTGCAGAAATTCGCGCTTACCGTCCACCAGAGCCTTATAAAGGTAAAGGTGTTCGCTACGCTGACGAATATGTACGTCGTAAAGAAGCTAAGAAGAAATAAGGTCTAGGCTTATGAATGAGAAGAAAACAGCTCGTTTGCGCCGCGCCCGTAAAACTCGCATGCGTATCCGCGAGAAGGGTGCAGTGCGTCTGTGCGTTCATCGTACGCCCAGACACATTTATGCTCAGATTCTTTCTTCCAGTGGTGCTGAAGTTTTAGCGACAGCCTCTACTGTTGAAGCAGATCTGCGTGCATCTACTACTGGTAACGTAGAAGCAGCCGGTAAGGTTGGTCAACTGATCGCCGAGCGTGCTAAAGCTGCCGGTATCACTAAGGTTGCATTTGACCGTTCTGGTTTCCAATACCATGGCCGTGTTAAAGCCCTGGCTGACGCTGCCCGTGAAGGCGGCCTGGAATTCTAAGGGGTAGAAGACAATGGCAAATAATGAACGCGTAGAGCGTAACGAAAGCGATCTGCAGGAAAAACTGGTTCAAGTGAACCGTGTTGCAAAAGTAGTAAAAGGTGGTCGTATCTTCGGCTTCACTGCTTTGACTGTAGTTGGCGACGGAAATGGTAAAGTTGGCTTCGGTCGTGGTAAATCACGTGAAGTTCCAACTGCGATCCAGAAGGCGATGGAACAAGCTAAGCGCAACATGATTCAGGTTAACCTGGACGGTGCGACTCTGCAGTATCCAATCAAAGCTCGCCACGGCGGTTCTAAGGTTTACATGCAGCCAGCATCAGAAGGTACTGGTATTATTGCCGGTGGTGCAATGCGTGCAGTTTTAGAAATGTGTGGTGTTAAAAACGTATTGGCTAAGTGTTACGGGTCTACAAACCCTGTAAACGTTGTTCGTGCGACTTTCAATGGTTTGAACCAAATGAAGTCTCCTGAAGAAGTAGCAGCCAAGCGTGGTAAATCCGTAGAAGATATTCTGGGGTAATACATCATGGCTAAGAAAACTGTAAAAGTAACTCAGGTACGAAGCACTATCGGTAAATTACCGAAGCATCGTGCGACCATGAAAGGTCTTGGTCTGCGTAAGATCGGTCACACTGTAGAACTGGAAGATACTCCAGCTGTACGTGGCATGATCAACCAGGTTCAATACATGCTTAAGGTAGAGGGCTAATAAGATGCGTCTTAATGAACTCAGCCCAGGTGAAGGCTCTAAGTTTGCACGTAAGCGTGTTGGCCGTGGTATCGGTTCCGGTCTTGGTAAGACTGGTGGCCGTGGTCACAAAGGTCAAAAATCACGTTCAGGTGGTAAAGTAGCCCCTGGTTTCGAGGGTGGTCAAATGCCCTTGCAACGTCGTCTGCCAAAATTCGGCTTCACTTCGCGTCAGGCTCAGTATGTTGCTGAAATCCGCCTGAACGAACTGACTAAAGTCGAAGGTGACGTAGTTGATCTGGCAGCTCTGAAAGCTGCTGATATCATCGGTGAAAAGATCAAGCGTGCTCGCGTGATCCTGTCTGGTGAAATCAAACAAGCGGTTACTGTCAAAGGTTTGAAAGTGACTAAAGGTGCCAAGGCTGCTATCGAAGCGGCCGGTGGGAAAGTCGAGGACTAAATGGCTAAAGGCTCACTACCGCAAGGCATGCAAAGTGGATTATCCGAGCTATGGGCTCGGATCCGCTTCGTATTCTTAGCGATTATCGTATATAGAATCGGTGCACACATTCCTGTTCCAGGAATCAACCCCGATCAATTGGCGCAGTTGTTTGAACAGAATCAGGGCACAATCCTGAGTATGTTCAATATGTTCTCGGGTGGTGCTCTGGAGCGCATGAGTATTCTTGCGCTGGGTATCATGCCGTACATCTCTGCATCTATTATTATGCAATTGCTAACGGCAGTGAGTCCCCAGCTGGAACAGCTGAAGAAAGAAGGTGAAGCTGGTCGTCGTAAGATCACTCAATACACCCGTTACGGGACTGTAATTCTGGCAACCATTCAGGCTGCTGGTGTGAGTGTAGGTCTGGCGGGACAAGGTGTAACCTTCAGCACTGGCTTAGAGTTCTATCTGGGTGCTATTCCGTCCTTCGTGTGTGGTGCTGTGTTCCTGATGTGGTTGGGTGAACAAGTCACCGAACGTGGCATCGGTAATGGTATCTCACTGATTATTTTCGCTGGTATCGTAGCCGGCCTGCCGGGCGCGATCGGACAAAGTTTCGAATCCGCTCGTCAGGGCGATCTGAATATCCTGGTGCTGTTGGGCATTGCCCTGTTAGCGATCATGGTTGTAGCGTTTGTTGTCTTCGTTGAGCGAGGCCAGCGTCGCATCACCATTAATTACGCTAAGCGTCAGCAGGGTCGTAAGGTATTTGCTGCACAAACCAGTCACCTGCCACTGAAACTGAACATGGCTGGTGTAATTCCTGCGATTTTCGCATCCAGCTTACTGTTATTCCCTGCGTCTCTTGGCCAATGGTTTGGTCAGGGCGAAGGTATGGAATGGCTGCAGGATGTTTCGCTGGCGTTAGGCCCAAGTCAGCCACTGTACATCGTACTGTTCGCTGCTGGCATCATCTTCTTCTGCTACTTCTATACGGCGTTGATGTTCAACCCGAAAGATGTGGCTGAAAATCTGAAGAAGTCTGGTGCATTTATCCCGGGTATTCGCCCAGGGGTGCAGACAGCTAACTACATCGATGGTGTGCTGGGTAAACTGACTCTGTTCGGTTCCTTGTATATCGCTGCAGTGTGTTTGATGCCTCAGTTCTTGGTAGTCGCGGCTGATGTGCCCTTCTACTTCGGTGGTACTTCGCTGTTGATCGTAGTAGTGGTTGTGATGGACTTTATGTCTCAGGTTCAAAGTCATCTGATGTCGCACCAGTACGAATCGCTGATGAAGAAATCAAATTTAAAGAATTTCGGATCTGGTAGCGTTCCACGCTAACTGACCGATACTATTGGAGACCGTCATGAAAGTACGTGCTTCTGTTAAAAAAATCTGCCGTAACTGTAAAGTTATTCGCCGTAACGGCAGTGTGCGTGTGATCTGTTCTGCAGATCCTAAGCACAAACAACGTCAAGGCTAATATAGCTGTCCTGACATTTGGGTAGGCGTTAAGAATATGCCACTTGCTTTTTAAGTAAGTGGCATATATTATCTTGCGCCCTTTATAAGCATAAGCTGATTGGAGTTAGACATGGCCCGTATTGCCGGTGTCAACATTCCTGATAACAAACACGCGGTTATCTCTCTGACTTACGTATTTGGCGTAGGTAAGACCACCGCGAAGCAGATCTGTGCTGCTACTGGAATTGCTGAAACGACTAAGATTGCAGAATTATCTGACGCTCAACTTGACGAACTTCGTAACGAAGTAGGCAAGCTGACTGTTGAAGGTGACCTGCGTCGTGAAACACAAATGAACATCAAACGTCTGATGGACATGGGTAGCTTCCGTGGTATTCGCCACCGTCGCAGCCTTCCAGTTCGTGGCCAACGCACTAAAACGAATGCGCGTACTCGTAAGGGTCCTCGCAAACCGATCCGTAAGTAATCCTTCGGGATTCTTTCGGACTTTTAGTGTAGCTGCATTGTAATTTGTTGCAGTGTTGATATTAAAAGTAGGAATAGAAAGAAATGGCTAAGCCAGGAAATCGTTCTAAAAAGAAAGTTAAAAAGCAGGTTGCGGATGGTATTGCACACATCCATGCCTCTTTTAACAATACCATCGTAACCCTTACCGACCGTCAAGGTAATGCTCTGTCTTGGGCAACCGCCGGTGGTTCTGGTTTCCGTGGTTCACGTAAGAGCACACCATTCGCTGCGCAGGTTGCTGCAGAGCGTGCTGGTGAAGCTGCTAAAGAATATGGTCTGAAGAACCTTGACGTTGAAGTTAAGGGCCCAGGACCAGGTCGTGAATCTGCGGTACGTGCATTGAATGCATGTGGTTACAAGATCAATAACATCACAGACGTGACGCCGATCCCACATAATGGTTGTCGTCCGCCTAAGAAACGTCGTGTATAAGGAGACAGAATAGTGGCACGTTATATTGGTCCTAAATGTAAACTGTCTCGTCGCGAAGGCACTGATTTATTCCTGAAGAGTGGTGTTCGCGCACTGGACTCTAAGTGTAAAGCAGAAACTAAGCCTGGCGTACATGGCGCTGGACGTGGTCGTTTATCCGACTACGGTCTGCAGTTACGTGAGAAGCAAAAAGTTCGTCGTCTGTACGGCGTACTGGAAAAGCAATTCCGTAGCTACTACAAAGAAGCAGCTCGTCGTAAAGGCGCAACAGGTGAAAACCTGCTTCAGCTGCTGGAAAGCCGTCTGGATAACGTAGTATATCGTATGGGCTTTGGTTCCACTCGTGCAGAAGCACGTCAGTTGGTAAGCCACAAAGCGATTACTGTTAACGGCACTGTAGTTAACGTAGCATCTTTCTCTGTGAAAGACGGTGACGTTGTAGCTGTTCGTGAAAAGGCGAAGAATCAGGTTCGTATCAAGAGCGCTCTTGAGTTAGCTGGTAACCGTGCAGATTCTGCATGGATTGATACCAATGCTAGCAAGATGGAAGGTGTGTTCAAATCAGTACCTGAACGCGCTGATCTTCCAGCAGAGATCAACGAAAACCTAATTGTGGAACTTTACTCTAAGTAATCTAGAGGATCTAAGGGGCAGCTATGCAGCGTGCAGTAAACGAATTTTTGACACCACGTCATATTCAAGTAGAAGAAGTGAGCAAAACTCAGGCAAAAGTGACTTTAGAGCCACTGGAGCGTGGATTTGGTCATACGCTTGGCAATGCTTTACGTCGAATCCTGCTGTCCTCTATGCCAGGAGCGGCAATTGTAGAGGTAGAGATCGACGGCGTACTGCATGAGTACAGCACCATTGAAGGTGTTCAGGAAGACGTAATCGAAATCCTGTTAAACCTGAAAGGTGTTGCAGTAAAGCTTCACGAACGTGATGAAGCTGTACTGACCCTGACCAAACAAGGTTCTGGTGCAGTGACCGCTGCTGATATCCAGCTGGATCACGGTGTTGAAATTGCTAACCCTGAGCACGTAATTGCTCATTTAGCAGAAGGCACTGAACTGAAGATGACTTTGAAAGTCGCTTCAGGTCGTGGTTATGAAACTGTTGAAGCTCGTAACCAAAACGACGAAGAAACTAAGGCGATTGGCAAATTGCAGCTTGATGCAACTTACAGCCCGGTTAAGCGTATTTCTTACAGCGTTGATAACGCTCGTGTTGAACAACGTACCGATCTGGACAAGTTGGTTCTTGAGCTGGAAACCAATGGCACTATTGATCCGGAAGAAGCAATTCGTCGCTCTGCCACAATTCTGCAGCAACAATTAGCAATTTTTGTTGATCTGGAGAATGAGGAAGTAGTTGAGCAAGAGAAAGAAGAAGAAGAGATCGATCCGATTCTTCTGCGTCCAGTTGACGATTTAGAGTTAACTGTACGTTCTGCAAACTGCTTGAAGGCCGAGAATATTTACTACATTGGTGATCTGATTCAGCGCACAGAAGTTGAGCTGCTGAAGACTCCAAATTTAGGTAAGAAATCTCTGACTGAAATCAAAGACGTTCTTGCATCACGTGGTCTGTCTCTGGGTATGCACCTGGAAAATTGGCCGCCAGCAAGTCTGAGAAACGACGACAAAGTGCTGGCCTGATCTTAGATCAGACTCGCAGAGCGTTCAGTTAGTAAAGGAAAAGTATCATGCGTCATCGTAAAAGTGGTCGCCACTTTAATCGTACTAGTGCACACCGTCAGGCAATGTTGAAAAACATGGCAGTGTCTTTGTTCGAGCATGAAATCATTAAAACAACTCTGCCAAAAGCTAAAGAGTTGCGTCGTGTTGCTGAGCCATTGATTACTCTGGCTAAGCAAGACTCTGTTGCGAACCGTCGTCTGGCGTTCTCTCGCACTCGCAGCAAAGAAGCAGTTGGTAAACTGTTTAATGAATTAGGTCCTCGTTATGAAGCACGTCCGGGCGGCTACATTCGCATTCTGAAATGTGGCTACCGTACTGGTGATAATGCACCTATGGCTTTCGTTGAACTGGTAGATCGTCCTCTGCCAGAAGCTGCTGAAGAAGTAGTTGAAACAGAAGCTGGCGAAGAATAAGTAATTATTCTTCCCATAAAAAAACCCGGCTATGCCGGGTTTTTTTATTTCTGGCGTCCTGTCAG
>Ga0255768_10003586_pt1 | contig 15397 bp, 22 predicted proteins | sample 071ome_33_FD_179983 | JGI IMG/M metagenome (GOLD analysis project Ga0255768, IMG submission 179983) | Coastal salt marsh microbial communities from the Groves Creek Marsh, Skidaway Island, Georgia - 071412AT metaG (version 2) | ecosystem: Environmental > Aquatic > Marine > Intertidal zone >...
AACCGTTGGCGACAGCATCGTATATTCTCTGTGCTAATCTTTTATCACCGTCTGAGTAAGCAACGGCTGCTCTTGCGAATGCGTGTTGTGGTGATTTTTCTTCTTTTCTACAGTAATAATCCTTTAGGAGAGCCTTTGCTTGTTTGTTAAGTTTTCTGTCATACTTTGTATCTATTTTAATCCCTAGATAAGTTTCCATTTAGTTCTCCATCTCTAATATTTTTTTAATTTCAATTAGTGTTTCTTCTGTCTCTTTTTGACCAGTATATTGGTCAAGTAGATTAGCATACTGTATTATAAGTAAATCTCTGTTATCTATATTGTTAGCAGAGAATTTATTAATTAGTTCAAAACTATAATCGCCAACTATATTTTTAATTTCATTCTCGTCTATAGATTTATCTACTTTGTAAGTTTCGGTTCCAAGAATTGAATGATATAATCCTGCTAAACAAACATCTTCATTACAACCCCAACTTTTCAAACGAGAGTAAACATCATATAAGTGTTCAAAGAATGTTTTACCGTTTGCGTGTGTCATTCCTTGAGTTAATTCTTTAATTTTAGAAATTGCGTTTTCTTCTTTTTCTGTAAAAGTATCTGGTTTTGTATAGTAAAAATCTCTTATTGCTAGAACATCTTTATAGTGTGAATTTGTTGGTGTATATAATTTTAGAGTTAGCACATATCGATAATCATCAGCAGTTACTGTTGGTGATGAGGATTTATGTGGTATACGACCATCAAACAAAACAAGTCTCCCTGGAACAAATCCACAAGAAAGTTTTGTGTCATTTAAATCATTATCTGTGAAATGTGTTTCGCCTTCCCATTCTACTTTCCAATCAGTATTACCGTAATATAAAGCAGTCATATTACCTTCTTCGTCACTATCAATATGATAGATATGTAAGTCTGAGGCAGTAGATAAATTTACATAAACATCACCGACTCTTAAGTCATTCTTCAAAACTAAATCTTTTATGATAGTGTTTTCTAAGAACCCACTACCCAAAAGTTTTGCTATAGACCAATTAGATTTTAGTGTGGGTTTTGTATTGTCAAAAGGTGCTGATGTTCTATTAACTGTATAAGAATCTTCATAGAACATACACATTAATTTATATTTCTCACTACCACTAAAGGCATCGTCATAAATTACAATATCTTTATCGTCTATAGATTCTTTTCTTAATTTCATAAAATATTTTGTGCTATTACCATCATACTTAACCAAATCCACAAGGTGTTAAAACCTACCAATGTGGGTAATAGTTTTTTGTTACTTGCCCATATCAAAGTCATTGAAGTTATCAACGACAAGATATATAGTTGCCAAATATTCACACCAAAGATTAATGCTGGAACAATAATAATTGCTTTAGTAAACCAACTTAATGCTTCTATTATATTATAGTCTGTCCAATATTCTTTAGTAAACCACATTCTATAGCAACTAAAGATTTCTTTCCAACCACTGTGAGTGTAAACAATTGATATCAGTATTATACTTATACCTAACGCAAAAGTCAATTGTTCAAAGGTCATATTTTTTTCCAGGCACTCAGACGGGTCTTGGCACTTAAACCAAAGTGTGTATTCTCATTTATAATTTTCTGAATCTCTACTTTGCTCATCCCGGACAGTATCATATCATTTATATCTTTAGATTTATTGTAGTCATTCCAAATCATAATTTTAAAACCATCGTCAATTCTTTTTCTCATAAGATTTATAATCTCTTTACTTCTCGGTTCGTTATCAAACACGAAAACTAAATCTTCAGCACCAATTCTATCAATCGTTTTTTGGTCGACAACTGAACCTGCCATTGCGACAGCATTGTCTAAGAACAAACTATCAAGTGGACCTTCTGTTATGTATACAGTTTTTGTTCGGTCGATTTGTTCTAAACCAAAAATCTTAGGTGCGTTTTCATCTACCTTTATAGTTATATATCTCAGTTCAGACTTTCCGAACGCACGACCTTGAAATGCGATTAGATTACCGTCAACATCTAAGAACGGTATGATTAAACGAGGTTCATCGTGACCAGTTTTAAATTCTTTAAACTGACTAGCAAACTCATAAAACTTTGGTGCGTAATAAAGTCTGTAATGTTGGTCTGTTGGTATCTGTCGGTTCTCTACCCATTTCTTAGCAGGGTGGTCGTGTCGGAGTTGTGATATTCTTTTAAGACCTTTGAGTTCTTTCTTCTCTACTTTTGGTTTAGGTTTGAAGTATGTATTAGTAACACCAGTGTTTGCTTGTTTACCACCTTTAAACTTTTCTAACACATATTCTTTGTGAAGTTGTGGGTTTACATATTTGACTAGATTAGATAGATTCGCACCTTGCCCACAGTTATGACATTTGTAGATATACGACCCTTCTTTCTGAAAGACATAACCTCTTGCTTTGGTCTTATCTTTTTGTGAATCTCCACAGTAAGGGCATCTGAAGTTCCAGAGGTTGTCGTTTTTTCGTTTGAAATGCTCCAGTTGACCACTAAGAAGGTTTATGTATTTTGTATCGATATAATCTAAACTCATTGAGTTATTATATATTATATCGGTCAAAAAGTCAAATTAACTAAAAAACTTCCTTATGTTGTCTATTTCTAAGATAAGAAAACCGATTGAGAAACCACCACCAATAACTATCCACTTCATACTCTCTAATGCGGTTAGTCTTTTATTGATACTCTGTAAAGCATTCTCTTCAGAAGATGTATGTTGTTTTACATTCTTCTTTAGGTCTGCTATTTCTTCGATAATCTTTTCGTTACTCTCAGTGATTCTCTTGTGAAGAACCATTATTTTTTCGTCTGTTTCCAATCTCCTCTCCTCTATAAGATTGAATAAATCGTGAAAATCGTCGTGTTCTATTTTCTTTCTAGGCATTATGGATTCCTATTGTCGATTAGAATCAAATCAAATACTGCGGTTACACGGGAATTATTAGAACGGACTTGTGCTCTTACATCTATATCAGAATTAGCAGCAATTGCGAAAGGTGTAGCAAATTCATATTCATATGCACCACCAGCACCTGCTACTTCAAATATATGTGCTATACGAAAGTTTTCTTGACCATCATATCTCACCATCATTCTACCAGTGGCATCACCACCAGACTGAATAGACATTTTTCCTTTTTTAATGTAAGCAGTATGTTCGTTAGGAACCGAATAAACTGCCATAAGAGTTTGTCCCTCATTAACATTTATTCTTGCGACTGGTGCATTAGCACCATTAAAGATAGTAATCTTACCAAGATTAGTTTGAGCAGAACCATCTATGAAGTATGCTCTATTTACTCTTTTAAATGTATTAGTGGTAGATATACCAGTTTGAGCAGATAAAGATACCGTTTCAGTTTGTAAATCTTTATTTGCGTCTAATCCTTCAATAACTAAACTATGTCCACCACCAACATCACCTGCGTTTGAACACACAATAGAAAGGTTGTTTGCTGTATCTAAAGCAGTCCAATTATAATATGAGTCGTTGATATCCCAGACACTTCCTTGAGTATTGATACTCATAGAAGGAGTAGAACCAAACTTATGGACGGCAGTGGTTTTATTAACTAAACCTCTGGCAATGTTTATTCCTTCGTCGTCCAGATACCTACGCATCTTACAATCCTAGTTGTTTAAGAAAGTCTTTCTTTTCTTTAATCTTTTTGCGTTTAGCAGATGACTCCATGTATCTTCTTAGAAACTCTTTGACTTGTTTCTTACGAGCATCAAGTTTCCAATGGACTGGGTCATCACCAGTTCCAGCAACTGCTGCACCAGTAGCATTCGCAGGAGCATCTTCTTTTAACAACTCGTTTAATTTTTTAGTTGTTGTATCATCCATTTCTTTCATCTCCGCAAGTAAACCTTCTATTAATTCTTCTTCTGTATACTCTTTCTCGTTATGTTCTTTCATCAAAAATGCCGCAGCAGCAAATGATGATAAACGAGAAGAAGTTCCAGGAATCTTCTCAAGCAGTCTTTTAAGGTTATAGACTAAACGGTCATAATAACCTACTGCTTTCTTTTCTTCAGAAGTTTCTGCCTTCTTTAGTTTCTTACCGTTCTCATCGATAAGACCTAACTTGAATGCTTCAGTTTCCTTCCAAGGCGTAGTCAGTCTCTTTACAAACTGATAGACCATAAACAAGTCCATTACACCTTTTGCCATTAAATTCTCCTTAACCTTTTAACTATACCAGAATCAATTGATATCTGGTCATCTACAATTCTTTTACCTTTTACTAAACCAATCTCTGTCGGCCAGTAGTTTAAAAACATCAAAAAAGGTTTTAGATAATCTAAGTAACCATCTAATTTGAGGAAGAGTATTCTTGTCATTCCTCTTGTTTCAAACATATTGTATAATATCATTAGGTGATTAAGAATCAATCGTTCTTTTAAATCACCAGACTCTCTATATTTCTTAAAGAGTCTTTTAATATATCTAATCCTTTTCAAGTCATCGTGAAATTCAAGTAAATCCGTGCAGTGTGGATTCTCATAACATTTCATCGCAAATAACTGAAAATTCTCTTCTGTGAGATTTTCAACCATAATATTATATATTAACTAAAAACTGATAAAGCAGCCCTTTTAATTGTGCCACTCGCAGTAGCAACATAAATGTAATTTTCGTCAAACCAAATACTACCAACACCATAACCTTCCGAAGAAGCATTGTTTGATGATGGAGTATCGGATGTCATTCTTAGATTACCACTGAATGTGGTATTGGCACTTACTGTAGATTTACTACCACTGAATGTGGTATTGGCAGTAAAAGTAACCGGCGATTTGTGTGTTGTAGTAACTGCTACATTACCAAATAGATTACCTACGGTAACCTTACGAGAAGTAGCAGTGCCTGCAGGGTCGTTGACGACTAAGAATAAATCATCGGTCGTCAAGTTAGTAATCGCATCCAATGCAGAAACTTTTTTATCTGCCATAATCTATACCTCTTTTAATTACTCTGGTAATTGTGTATCGTCAGCGCCGTCGCCAGAAATACCACCAGCAACTAGAGTTTCATAGAATACTCTACCCGCACGACCACCAGTGCCTTCAGTTCTTATCTGCCAGCCTGAGTGAGTAACATTATCTGCTTCGGTAGATGCTGTATTTGCGTATGTTAATTCTTCCGCAGAAACACCAAACACACCAACTTTAGCGTCTGTGATTACAGCATCTTCAGTTACATTAAGATACAATTCAGATTGGTTCTTAGTAACATTCAGAGTTGTATTCGCATATGATGGTGAACCCGCAGCATTATCTGTAGCTGTCCATTGTGCCATTTTGTTCTCCTTTGTTTATCTTTATTTATTTCTTCATTGCCATCTTTGTAGCAGTCGCATACATAACATCGTCAGCACGGTCACCATACTTTTTAACGAAGTCTGCTTTCTTCTTCTTCAAAGATTTAACAATTTCTTCTCTTTTCTTCTCTTGGTCTGGTGTCATTTCACTTTCATCAAGAGTAGGGTTTGTATCGATAGACTCAGCATCTCCAGAAACTTCAGCATCATCTTTAGGTGCGTCTTGTTTCTTAGTGTCTTTCTTTTTCTTCTTAGGTTTCTCTTCACCCTCGTCGTCTTCGTCATCTCCAGAAGGAGTTTCGTCTGCTTTGTCTACATCTTCTTTAGCAATCTTCTTCTCTTCTTCTTTCTCTTTGTCGATTGCTTTACCGATTGCTTTTCTCTTATTCTTTATATACTTATCTGAATCGTCTGAATCACCATCGTTATCAACATCACCGTCTTCAGCGCCGACTGGGTCAAGACCATCACCGTCATCTTCTTTATCTGTAACGGGTGCTTTCTTGTCGTCATTTTTCTTTTTCTTAGGTGCTTCTTCTTTCTCGATTTTACCTAAGACACCTTTGACCTCTGCTTCATCAACTTTCTTGCCTTCAGTCACATCGATGATACTCTGAAAGAGTGGGTCGTTTTCTAATAAGTCTTTAAAACTTGGCATTATATGCTCCTAATTGTATCTTGTTTCTTTATCTAAAACCTTTCTCATTTCAGAAGGTTTAACTCCAGCAAGGTCAGCAGCTAAGTCTCTTAGGTATTTGTCGATATCACCTATTATATGACCTTTACTTCTAGCAAAACCTCTTTTCTTTAACCAACTATCTTTACCCTCTTTTTCTATTTCTCTTTTTAAAAGATGGTATTGTTTAATTGCTTCTTTATATTTCTCTTTATGGTTCATTCTATTTATATCATGCTTAACCTTCTTAGGTAATAAGTCTTTGAACCACTGAACAACATCTGTTGCCATTTTCTCTTGTAAGTCAACATGCTCCTTAAAGGATATCATTTCTTCGACCCAAACTTCTTACGAATATCATCCATCATTTTATCTTCTTCTTTATTAGATAATGGTTTATCCGTAGAGAATACTACATTTCTTTTACCTTTAGAGTCTGTATAACCAATCTCAGTGCTTTTACCAACTCTTGATGCGAAAGGAATGATACCACCTTTAGATGACTTAGCAACACTCGCACCCATTTTCTTACTGAGGTCGTTTACTGCTTTAATCCAATCTTTGTTAAGTGCTTCATCTAGTTCAGAATCTTCTTTTCTAAAACCTTTTTTCAACTTGTCCATGAAAGTAGGATTCTTCTTTCTTTTTGCTGCTCTTAACTTTTTTAATCTTTCATCATTAGCATCACGAACACGGTCGATATGTTTTCTAGTGCCTTTACTTAATGGAGAAATTACTTCTTTAAATGATTTCATATTAACCCTCAGTAATCTTGTTTCTCTTAGCAAAAGCAATTGCTTCTTTAATTGAATCAAAACCGATGTGAGTGTAGTCTTGAGTCTTACGAACCATTCCAGCAGGTTGATAGTTTCTATTAGGGTGAATAGACTCGTGTCTGAAACCAAATACAAATTGGTCATCTTTCTTACTACCCATAGCAATGACTCTTCCTTCATATGCTACAAACAACATAGGGTCGTTCTCATTACCTTTAGCATAAGATTCATACTTGTCATCTCTACCTAAAACTACTCTTTCTACTTCTTCAGCACGATATCTTGGGTCTCTCTTCTTCTCAGCAGCCTTAGCAGCACTGTATCCAGCAGACCAATCTTTAGCATCGTCTGAACCTTCAGGATATGGGTTTTGGTCTGGTTTTCTACCAAACTTATATGATAGGTGACCTTTCTTACGAGCATCTGTTGCTTCGTCTAGTTCAACCTCTTCTTTGTTGTATCTTTCTTGTGATTCGATTGCTTTAATACCGTGTTGAACAGCAGCCTGTTTATCTTTAACATCGAATGCTTTTAATGAAACAGAAATCTTTTCACCAGATTGACTAAAACCAACCATAATTTTTGATTTACCTTTTCTTACAATAAAGTTACCTTTATCTGATTTGGTAGTAGTTCCTTTAACTTTCTGTGCTATCATTTTAGCAACCGTAGCAACTTGATTCTTATTGATTGCTTCGTCTAACTCGTCGTAATGTAAACCTTCGTTACCGTTCTGACCGATGATATCCATTCTTTCTTCATCCCACTCAACTGATTCATAAGCAGGGTTAACAGAAAGAAGTCCTTTTTGTGACTTAGGAACTTTCAATGTTTTCATAGCAAGTTGTTGCGCACCCCAAGAGTCTTTTGCTTGGTCTAGTTTAATCTCAAGTTTCTTACCTTTGAAGTTAGCAATCCAACCAGCAAGTTTCTTTTCTTCTAACTCTTCTTCTTCTCTTAATGAAGAATCGTTCTTCAGACCTGCTTTAAGTCTTTGCTTATTAATCTGTTTAATCATATCCTTTTGTTTAGGACTTCCTGGAACCATTTTCATTGCCTGACTATACATCTTCATCAACTTAATAAATTCAGGGTCTTTATCTTTCAATTCAGATAGTTCATAACTTTCGTTAGTAAGTTTGATAAGATAAGCAATTTCAGATTCTTTAGATAGACCACGAGCAATCTTTTCGATTTCTTTTACAATCTTAGTCATATTACCACCCTTCCATTTAGGGTTGTCAATAATCTTGATTGCTTTTTCTTTTTGTGATTTAGTGAATTTAGACCTTGCTTCACCTAAGTTTGATTCGTGGTAACCAGTTCCATCACAGTGATTACATTCTTTACCGTCTACTTCACCAGAACCTTTACATTGAGGGCATTCTAGTTTTTCTTCAGATAAGTCGTCTGCCTCTTCATCTGTGTAAGGCATAGTTGATTCGTGTTTACCCATAGCAGAATGTAGTGATTCAATTTCACCGTGTGCTTTAGATAATTTGTTTTGAAACCATTCAGGAAAGTCTTCACCTTTCTTTACATAGTTCATTAACTCTTTAGCAGCATACTCGATAAATTCGATTTGCTTGACTGCCATAGACTCTTCGTCTTTTGAAGCAGGTTCCTCGTTAATAACTTGTTCAATAAGTTCTTTGTTCTCTACTACATCATCTAAATTTTCGTTGTAAAGATTCCTAATCGTATTAATTAAGTTCATTTCTACACCTTAAAGTTTTTATTTACTAATCTATTTATAAAATTTTTAAGGTAAGCATAACCTTGTGGTATCATTGCCCACATAACGGTCATTCTCACTCTCATCAATAACCACCAACTATCATTGGGGTTTTGTTTTTTCATCCACGGAAAGATAAAATTAGTTTTCATATATTTCTAAAATTAAACTATCATCACCTTTAATTAATCGATGATATGTTTCTCTTTTAATAATATATAGTTTATCCTCTACGAGTTCTATCGGCAACTCGTTATCGAATTGTAAATGCCACCCAGTCCCTCCCTTCACTCGAATTATTCTATCTCTTTTATCTCTGTGCCAGATAAGTTCAGACTCATCAACAGAAGAGTCAAACTCTCTTAAGAAATAATTCTTAAAGTGAATATCGTTGTAGGGATTACCAGTAGAAGTTTCCACCACCACTCAGTCCTAATTGTTTTGCGTATCGAGGTAAGTTACATGCCCAGTAAGCAGCAGATGTTCTATCTTTCTGTTGAGCACATTTATGACGAGCAGCAAAAGACTTTCTTGCTTCTGGGTCATTAAGTTTAACTTTAAGTCCAGTTGTATCACCCCAAGTCACTTTCTTTACATTACCAGTTGATGGATCCTTTACATACACATAGTATTTCTTTGGACCACCTGCTTTAGGTTTATTTAACTCGACATCTTTTTCTTCCTCTAACATAGGACAATCAAGTGGAATTATCTCTCCCTCAAATTCTGCGAATAGACCTAAATCACCTTCCATGAGTTCTTTATCAAAACCTTTGACTTCTAACTCACCACTTTCGTATAGGTCTCTCATTTGATTAAACCAATCAAAATATTTTTCAGAACCGACTCTGAATATATTTTGTTCGATTAAATTGTGTTGAATGTTTAGACTCTCTCTTACACTCTTAATCTTTTTTGCTCTTTCTTTTTTAGAAATAGCAATGGCTGCTTGTTGAGCAGGTGACACTGCTTCTTTATGGAGTTCTACAGCAGTTTCTTGAATAACTTTATCCATATCTTCAACCGATACCGATTCTCTTTGACTCCAATCAAAAGGTTCATATCTTGGTTTGTCACCCTCTATCTTTTTCTGTTGTTGGTAACTCATCTTAAACCAAGTTCCGTCTTTCAATGCTTTTGCTTTTTCTTTAGTCCACATTGTTTGGATTGGTTCTTTTTGTTTGGTCATCGATGCTATACTTTTAGACATTGCTACAGCATGTTTTCTAAATTCTTTTTTGTCTTGTTTTATAGCAGCATCTATCATACCTTGTTGTGCTTTTCTCTGTGCTGCTCGACCACGATTTCTTCCAGCAGTCGAACCACCTTTCGATGCTACTGCTTTATTCTTGAAACCTTTTTCACCAGAATATCCAGCACCACCAAAGTTATCATCACTTGGTTTTCTTGCTTCGATTAGTTCTTTGAAACTACGCATACTTGATTACCTTGTTACTAGACTTAAAGTCTTTCTTTCTCATTATAGTCTTATTTATGACCTCAAACTCATCACCATTTTTCTTAATAGCAACTGGTAGATTCAAATCTTTCGAAAGGTCTTTGAGAACAACTTCCATACCTCCGTGCTTTTTAATTTCACTACCCTTATTCTTTTGAATTTTCTTAAAGAGTTTTTGGAGTTCTGCGACTTTGATTTCTGGGTCATTTCTAGCATCATTCATTCTATCGGCAAAGTGTCTTGTAAACTCAATGTCGATATCAAACTTCTTTAAAAGACGGTCACCAAACTTCTCCAAGTCAGAGATTTGTTTTTGTGATACTTTTTCAAAGAGGTCTTTATACCTTTTCATCTTCTTCAGGAACGCAGTTAGGAACTTTCTTACCGTTCTTATCTTTCATTCCAACTTGTTGATAACCTTTCCAACAAGGGTCACCATCTTTCTTTTCTTTGAACATATCTTTGAATGATTTCTTACCTTCAGTCTTCATATTCTTTTCTCTAGTATCAGCAGTTCTTGCTCTATCCATCATAGCATCGTGCTTTCTTTTATCTGATTCTTTTTCTCTTCTGATTCTATCTTTAGCAGAATCTTCGTTCTTACCTTCACTGACCACAAACTCTTCATAAGCAACACCTTTCTTAGTGTGTTTCTTTTCTAACTCTGGTCTAGTCTTTTGCCAAAACTTTTGAACATCTTTAGTTTTCTTTTCTGTTCCAGTAACTTCATCTGGACTTTCAGGACTTACTCGTTTTACCATTTTATCTAGTATATCAACATCACCATCTACATCTACATCAAGACCTATGTCAGTCATAGCATGTTTTAATGATTTGTTAGGGTCTATTGCGTGAGGTATTTTACCTTCGTTCTGCCCAGGAGTATCTTTCTTATATCTATTTGTTAGTTCAGGCATGCCCCATCTTCCAGCACCACCAGTTTCTAAGAACATTTTTTGATAGTTCAATTCTTCGTCTACTGAAATATCAGGATTACTACTTTGACTTGCCCTATACTTTAATAGTCTTTCTTGTTCTGCTTTTCTAACTCTTGGCATAAGTTTCTTCGCCATCTTTGCTAATCTAGCAGAAGAGAATCTTTTTGTTACAATTTTGTCTACAGTTACTTTCTGAGAAAAACTTAAGTCTTTGTAAGACTTATCTTTACCCATAATCTTTTGTCTTGCGATTTCTTTTGCTTTCTTCTGGGCTCTTCTTTCGAGAGTCGCCTTATCAGCAAGTTTCTTCTTCTTTCTCTCTTTTGCCCTTTGAATTCTTTTTGCGAGTCGTTTCATAATACGACCTCGTTTCATTCGTTGTTGGGGAGTTAGTGGTTTTTCAATAATTTCTTCCATTATCTTCTCTTTTTCTCTAACTTCTTAAGTTTAGCAAACTTCTGTTTAATCATTTGTTTCAAATCATTCTCAGGAATGTTTTCGGTAATCCAAGAATACAATTGTTTCTGCCAAACTCTCTCTGGCATAATAGGTTTACCTCTTTGTTTAATTGTCATATACTTAAAGTCTTTAACATTACCCGCATTCTCTTTACCAGTTACTTTAGAACCTCTAGGCAAACCAGTTGGTTCGAAGAATACAGTATGTTCTTTATTATTCAATACGACTTTAATCTCACCATTCAATGGTAGTCTTTGACTTCTACCTTCAACATAGTCATATACAGTTTGAGCAGCACCTTCGTGTGTAACCAACTGAATATCTTGAGGAACCATTCTTCCTCCAGGTTCGATTGCTCTATCTATGTTTTGTTGAACAGCAATATGATAATTTGTTAGAATCCATACAAGGTGAATATCAGCAGGGTTATAACCTGCGTTCATCAACCAAGGAATGTATTGTTTAATATCTTTTAATGACTTAGCAGTGATATCAAACATTAGATTGGGTTTAGTCTTTCCAGCAGCACCTAAAACATTTTGAATAACCTTAAAGTTATAATCTCTTTCTTTAACCCAGTTATGAATAAACTCTGTATCTTTAGGGTCTCTTAAGTCAAGGTTCTGAATCTCTGGATGTTTTTTCTTTGCTTTAGCAAGTTTCATCAAATCATTCTTTAGTTTATCTACATCGAATACTTTGAATAGTTCTCTTTGCATAAAGTTCTCAGAAGAGAAACCTTTACCACTTCCAGCACCACCTGCCAAGAATACGACTTGACCATATTTGGCACCGTTGTTTAACATTAGAAGTTTTTCTTCTAAGTATTGTTGTGATTCTTGTATGTCTTTAAAACCCTTAATCATAACCCCATACCTTTTTTAACTGCGTTAAATATTTTCTTGGCATCAGCAGGTCTTGCTACTTTTGGTAGACCTTGAGAAAAACCTTCTAAATCATCGTTCTGAACATATTCTCTCATCTTAGTTCCTGAGATACCACCTTTCATATCTCTTTCACCCGCATTGGTTACTTCAAACTTATCGAATTTATATGTTCCGTTGTCGACATACTTTGTCATTGCTTTTCTAAACTCATTAACTCTATCACCACCGACCGAGAATGTGACATCTTTATAACCATTGTCACTTAACCACTCCATTACTTGAAAAGCAGTTTTGATGTTCTTATCTGTAGAGATTGTTGCTTTAGGAAAAAACTTTTTTAATAGTTTAACCTTTGTATTAAAGTCAAGTGGATTCTTTTTCGCATCGTTAGAATGTGATGTGAAAATCATTGGAGTTCCTTTCTTTCTCTGTGCTTGTTTAATTACAGAGTTGATTAGAATCTCGTGCCCATAAGTAATAGGATTGAAACGACCGAAAGTAAACACTACTGGTGTCTCTCTTGCTTCAACGATGTAGTCTTTAAATCCTTTCATTACTTTATCTTTATATACATTGAATTAGTATCACTTACTTTCATAGCAGTAAAGAAAGACCATCTAATTGTGTCTTCATAGTTAGTCATAACAAATCTGACTAGAGTAGCAACCGCTATATATCTTTGTTGTAAAAGAGTATCCATCTCTTTAAAATCTGGGTTAAAGAGAATGTCATTATCTTTTTGTAATATGTTTCTCTTGTATTTATTAAAAACTCGTTTGGACTTCTCTAAAAGACGGTTGTCTGGTTTTATCTGATTACCAATAAGAACAGACCCATTATGATAGTCATCCCATAACTTAGCATCGATTGCTCCCATCGCAAAGTTCTCTCCTTTAAAAGTCCCTTCGAGATATAAATTAGGATTGTTCTTACCAGCACGAGCATTTGCTTTGAATGTATAACCAGACTTAGTTTCGATAAAGCAAGACTTCAACGACCCTGCGATAACCATTCTGTCTAAACTAAAGTCATAGTCTAGTTTCTTATTCTTATATTTTAATGGATTAATTAATTCCATTTTAGATTTCTTATCTGGCAACTTCAAAGAGATAGGACAGATAAGACCAGTTAGAAAAGACTTTCTTAACCAGAAGTTTAATTCGTTTAGTGTTGTGATATCACCGAGTTCAGCATCGAGTCTTCCAGCAAAAGAAGATTCAAACAACCATACATCAGCAGGGTTCCAGTTATCGTCATTACTTGGACCACCCAATTCTCTTTTCTTATTGTAAATCTTTTTAGAATACTTGTCACCCTGAAATTCAAAGATTAGTTTCTTACCTCTGATAGGTTTGATTCGTTTGAAGTTCTGAGTTTGTAGTTTAGCACCAATATAATAATTTGTATTATAGACACTTTGTTCAGCACCGTAGTCTGGTAACATATCGATTGCCTCTTCTTCAGAAACTTCTTTACCATCGTGTGCTGCTTTAAATAGAATTAAAGAGATTGCTTCTTTACAACGAGTCTTTTTGTGTGTATCTGATTTACCACCACCTGCGTGATTGAATGAGTTCTCAATACCAGACTTGGTTCCTAATACTTTATATGTCTTACCACCTGCTTTAACATATACAAAAGCATTACCACTACCAATCTCTTCAGCATCGTCTGTCGGTTCAGCAAGTTCTATATCACCCTTAAGAGTATCGGCATATTCTTTCTTTGCCCTTTTAGATAATTCGACTTTATGTCCAGGAAGATAATCAGTTTGATTTACAATACTTGCTTCATTAAGATAGTCGTTAAAACTCCACACACTTGCCATACTAACCCCAACTCTTCACAGCATTAAAGTTTGCTCTACTGAATTCCATACGGTCGACTAACTTCACTGCTTTGTTTGATAATTTATCCACAGCAACAAACCCTTCTGGACCAGTTACTTTATAACCAGTTGCTGTTTTAAGAAATGCGTCAATCTTATTGACTTGTTCCATTTTCTTAACTAGCATATCTTTTACTTCTTGAACATTGTTATGCCATTCGATAGTATAAGCAAAAGTTCCAGCAGACTTACCTTGTCTTAGTTCTTTAATCATATCTTCGATAGCATCAAGTTTCTTTTGTTTACCTTTATCTGTTTTAAGTTTGGATGCTTGTGCTTGACCTCTTGCTCTTAACCAATCGATGAAAGAAGCAACTGCTTGTTGTCTACCTCTAAACTTAAGACCTTCTCTTACTCTACTGTTCATCCAAGTCTTTACTAATAATGTTGTTTCATCGTTACCGAATAATGCTTTTAATGAGTTTTTATCTAACTTCTTCAGTTCAGAAGAAGCATCTCTTAGTCTTGACATTATATCGTCATCTTCATCTGATGTCAATGTTGCTTTACCAGAAACATCTTGATAGTAAGTATCAGTAAACCATACAGAAGAATTCTGTTTTAACTGTTTAATATTGACTTTAAAATTAGCGGAAAGGTCAGCAAGAGTATCACCACTATATGTAGTGTGAAATATGATACCGACTTTTGCCTTTTGAATTGTCTTATCGAGTGGACTATTTTTTGGGATTGCATATGTAATTGTGTTTGGTGTGAAAGTGGTATAATCTACATCATCAATAGTTACATCTTTCAAATCATCTGGAGTAAACATAAAGTCACCTTGTAATATCAGACCCTTCTTCCATATCTTTGGTAGGTGGTCTAAGGCTGCTTTTAGTTTATTAGATAACCCCTCACTATTACCGTGATTCGCATCAATGTCTGCTTTAGTATAATTTACTTTTGGGTTTCTATTAAAGATTGATTTTGTTCCTACAAAGAATTTACCAGTTTCTGGACAAGTGCCACATACAACTGCCGGAGCACCATCAACCTTTACTTGAATATCGACTGCTTTATTAGAATGACCAGTAAGAACATCACGAATCTGTTTTAACATTTTTAATGCTTCAACACCACCTTGATATCCATCATCGAGAATGGCGTCTTCAATATGTTCTAAATGGGTAAGTTTCGCCTCGGATAATAATGTCTTGAATCTTTTCATAATATCTATTTATAATAAAAAGGAACAGTTTAGTCAGTCGTGTTCAGGACTGGGGTTGTGTATAA
>Ga0255768_10003589_pt1 | contig 15389 bp, 10 predicted proteins | sample 071ome_33_FD_179983 | JGI IMG/M metagenome (GOLD analysis project Ga0255768, IMG submission 179983) | Coastal salt marsh microbial communities from the Groves Creek Marsh, Skidaway Island, Georgia - 071412AT metaG (version 2) | ecosystem: Environmental > Aquatic > Marine > Intertidal zone >...
TCGATGTATTGGCGCAACTCGCGATTTTTGCTCGCCAGTTTCGGCAACTCTTTAACGACGAGAACAACCGGCGCTAAAATTCTCGCCACCTGCGTGTACTTGTCGATAAACATCAGCGCGTTTGGTACGTTGTGATCGCCTAAGTGAATGACTGAAGAGCCGACCCAGTGTCCTAATTTTGATTGGCATCTGTGTAAAATCTCGTGCATGCACTTCAGCGTATTCGGCGATTGTTGGACGCGATTGAGACCTTGACCGGTATTTTGCAACGTGTATCGACCGTTGTCTCGCAACAAATCTTGTTCTGCCAAGTACCAAAGTTTGAACATGTCGTTCGCGACTTCCCTCCACAGCATGAGCGATTGCGAAACGTACGCATACTGTCTGGCGTGATTGTGCGATAAGCGCGCGCCCTCCATTCCGGTGGAAATACCCAACGAGAACCCTTCCTCGGGTGTTTTCGGATCGAACATGTCCGTAAGAAATTTCAACATTTCATCCACCGGGTCGCGATTGTATCGCAAATACGCGTTGTTATCCGCGATGGAGTACAAAACGTGCAAAATATCTTCCGAACTTAAATCTTTTGCCGCGTATTTTCTGCTCAACGTTTCCCTCGCGCGTTCTTTTTGCTTGATTTCTCTTTGCACCTCGTGTCTCGGCTTCCCTTCGTGCATGATTTCCGCCGTCGCGGTGGACATTAAAGGATCGTTGAGCATATCCAATCCGTTCTGAGTTTCAGAGAGCAACGCGTACGCCGTTCGCAACGGTCTCACTAACTTGAACGTCAACATCTCCCTCACGTCTGGTGATTGCGAGTCTTGCAACAAATACACCATCTTCCCGTACTCCGATCGCATCTTCTCCGGGTTCATGATTTTGTGCCTCCTTCCGATTTCGAAAATCATCCCGAAAAACATCGCGTTGTCTTTAAATTCGCGGTCTTGAATGAGCTTTTGCCCGGCTCTGTAATCCGAGGCCACGACTAATCCACTCATAATTGCGCAAATCTCTTTAATCATCCTCGCGACGCGTTGCGTCTTCGATTTGTACGAGTGCACGTCGACGACGTCGGTGTACTCGCTCACGTGTAACGCCGCTTCTAACAAACGCAAATATTTCCGTTCATCGTGGTCTAATCGCAGCGGAATATATTTCGCGCGCTCTAAGAACGATTCTCTCGCGTTTGCTGCCATGTTGCTTCTCTTCTTTGCCTCTTCCAACTTTTTCATCTCAACCTCGATCGCGTTGTTTGGACTTCTCTCCATCAAAAAACCCTTCTTAAGTCCGCCGGTATTTCTATTCTCTCTATCTTCGTCGCTATTATTTTCCATCGCGTCTGCCATCACCTGGTCCGTAACTTTATCGAACTCGTCTTCCTCGTCATCTTTTCCATCTTCTCCGTCTCCTCCGCTTCTTTGGTCGTCCTCCGCCAACACGTGCGTCGCGTCTACGCCAACCTCCCGGATGGCCCTCTTCGCCTCCTCCGTCGCGTTCGCCGCGAACGCTTTCGCCTCTTCCAGCGTCTGCTTCAACATTTCAATCAATTCATCTTTACTGCTCTCCGCGTCGCCCTTCAAAATTTTCTCCTCGATGTCCTTCAAATCTTTCGCCACGCTTCGCGAAAACTCCGCCGACTGTTGCCTCGCCACCAACAACCGTTGCTTCGATTCGCGCATTTCCGAAACGCGCAAATGTTCCGATTGATCCAATTTCTCTCGCAAATTCGCCGCGTCGTTCGTCCCGTCGTCGTCTCCGTTTTCCATCTCCTCTTCGTCCGCGTCTAACAACGCGTCCAGCTTATCTTTCCGCCTCTTATTCTTTGACTTTTTCTTCTTCTTCTTTGAGATCTTTTTCCGCTCTTTTTCCTCCTCCTCGTCGTCTTCACTCGTCGCCGTTTCGTCTCCCCCGCTGCCGCTTGTGCTGCTACTACCAGAAGAAGAAGAACTTCCCCCTCCTCTAAACGCGTTCGATCTCGACTTTTCGCGTCCATCGCGCAGAGACGGCAGCGACGAGCGCTCTTTGTACGACGCGTCTCGCTTCTTCGAGCCGCCAAAGTACCCGAACACGGCGTCCATGTTTTATTATTTTTTTTTGTGTTGTTTTGTCTGTTTGTGGGTCAGCGCAGAACTTCTTTTTCTATAATTTAGGGTTTAGGGTTTAGAAAAAAAATGAGAATTAAGGAAAAATTCAAAAAAAGTGCAAACACATTGTATCTCGAGAAATCTCTGAGATATCTTGTATCTCGCGGGTACCAGAGTTACGAATGTTACAACTATCTCATCAGAAATGGTTATGAAGAGCACGTTGATTATGATGATCGCAACCGGGCCTTTGGATTTCGATGGTGAGTTGAGGAGAAAATTTTTTTGTTTACGTATGTGTTTAATCCCACTTTTTGTAATGGCGACTAAGTATACGACCACATTAAAACACGCGTTCGCGCGCGTACATAATATTTTTCTGATTTTTGTGTTTGTTGGGGCCATCTCCCCTCTCTTCGCTTTGTTTGAGTGAGTGTTTTAGGGACGTACGTAGTCGTGAGCGTCTTCGCCTTCACATCATTTTCCCTTTTCTCTCGTCTCTCTCTTTTTTATTAATTCACATTTTTTTTCCTCACACAACACACTCTCTCTTCCAAAGGGGAAGAAGAAGGAGAACGAGAAGTTGAAAAAGCGCGAACGACGACGACGACGACGACGACGTTCTTAACGAGAGGCGCGACGTGGTCCTCCTTTTCCTCGCTGCCGCTGCTCTTCGCGACGTCGTCGTCGTCGTCGTCTTCGAGGACGAGGCGAGGGAAATTTTTAACGAACTCGATGATGTCGACGAGTCGTGATGGAAGAAATAACGCGGCAAAAGAGGTGAAGTTTTGCGACGTTGGCGCGAATTTAGTCTCCTCGTCGGAAGTGCCAGACACCGTTTTCGATGGTTTTTACTTCGGTTCGGAGAAACCGTACCATCCGAGCGATATCGAGGATGTTTTGAGGCGAGCGAGACGCGTTGGCGTTCGCGAGATTCTCGTGACGGCGGGGACGGCGGAGGAGGCGAAAAAGGCGGCGACGCGGTGTCGGATTTGGAACGAAAAGAGTAGCAGTAGCGATGATGGCGGTGGTGGTGGTGGTGGTGGAAGTAACAACGATGATGATGAACATTTGATGCCGTTTCCTAAAATGTATAGCACGGTTGGCGTGCATCCGACCAGATGCGACGAGTTCGAGAAGAGCGAACGACTCTCGCCGCCCGAACGATATTTAGAAGAGTTGAAAACGGTCATTCGAGAAAACGCAGACGTCGTGGCGGCTATCGGGGAGTGCGGATTAGACTACGATCGCTTACACTTTTGCGAAAAAGAGACGCAGAAGAAGTATTTTCAGCTCCAATTCGAGTTGGCGAAAGAATTCGATTTGCCTTTGTTTTTGCACTCGAGAAACTCGAGGGAAGATTTTTACGAGATTTTAAAGAGAAACGTACATCACTTGAAAAGAGGAGCGGTCGTGCACTCGTTCACGGGTTCCAAGGAAGAATTCGAAGAGTTGTTAGCGTTAGACGATAGAATATACATCGGCGTCAACGGGTGTTCGCTGAAAACGGAAGAGAACGTAGACGTGGTCAAGGCCATCCCTCTCGATCGCATGCTCCTGGAAACCGACGCGCCGTGGTGCAACGTCAAAAACACGCACTTCGGGAACAAATATCTCCTCCCACCATCGTCGGGAAAAGAAGAAGCAAAGGTGGGAGAGAACACCAAAAACCGAATCCAAGCGTTATTTGGCCCGCCGGTTAAACCTAAAAAATGGCAAAAAGGCGCGATGATTAAAGACCGCTGCGAACCGTGTCAAATCGCCTCGGTGTGCGAAATCGTCGCCGGGTGTAAAGACGCCGCGTACGAGCGCGTCGCGGAAACGTGCTACCAAAACTCCCGAAACCTCTTCTTTCCTTCTTCGTTCCGATAAAACGACACAATAAAAAACAACGCGTTCGACGAGAGATGAAGAGAGAAAGAGATGATTTTATGCTCTTCTGTTTTCTGCCAACCGGCTGCTGGAGGTCGTCGCAAAAAGAGAGAGAGTGACTCGAGACCAAAACAGGAAAGAGCAACACCCAATGAATGCGCGATCGATGAAAAAAAAAGCACACATTAAATTTCACGAGCGTGCGTCGTGAGAGAGAGACAGAGAGAGAAAAAGACAGGCTTCTTTTTTTCACCACTTTTGATTGGTCTCTGTAACAGAGCGATGGATTGAGATCTCTCACAAAAATTTTTTGGCTCTGCACAGAAGAGGTGAGTTTTGGACCAAAAAAATCACACACGCGTACGAAAAAAAACGAGTGACTCCGGTGCTTCGAAGAGAAAAAAAGATTACATTTTCAAATTTAACACCGGCGATACTCTATTACGTCACACACAGACACACACGTCTCTCTTTTTGAACGACGATTTCTCTCGAAAGCATAGAGAGAGAACCCCTTTTACGTCACGACAAGAAGAATAATAATAATGGCCGTTTCGATGATCAGATGCGCGAGTACCGCGCCGAAAGTTGTTTCCTCCTCCAAGAAATCGACGACGGTTCGATCTCACTCCGGGAAGGCATCCTCGTCTTCTTCTTCTGCTTCTGCTTCGAGTAGCGGGGCGGCGTTCTTGGCGTCCGCGGTGTTGGTCGCCGGAGCTCCGTCGTCCGCGCGCGCGTCCGAGTTGACGGAAAAGCTCGCCGGTTTCCTCGACGCCGTTGACGCGGCGTCCGAAACCGTCGCCTCTGGCGTGAGCCAAACCGTGGAAGTCGCGAAGCAAGTGAAGGAAGCGTACGACGAAGCGGTACCGGTGGTGACGCCGTACGCGGAACGCGCGTTGCAAGCGGCGAAACCGTTGGGCGAAGCGGCTGGTGGGTTAGCGAACAAGTACGTCGCGCCGGTCGCGTCGGACGTGATTAGCAAAGCCTCCTCGGGCGCGAACGGCGTGGTTTCCCAAGCGACGGGCGCGTTGAAGCAACAAGGCGTGGACGTCGCGCCGGTCGTTTCCGTGGTCGAGTCGACCGGTAAGACCGCGGTGGATGCGGCGTTGCCGATTGGGAAGCAAGTTTTGGATTACGTTTCCACGGCCTCTGCCGGTGAGCTCGGTTTGTTGGCGATTGGCACGTACGTCGCGTACTTGATCTTGCCGGGCGTCTTGGGTATCTTCGCCGGCGCGGCGAGAGGCTACGCCGGCGACGTCGGCGCGTTGGAAGCCTACGAAATGGTCTTGAACGGTAACACTAACATCATCGACTTGCGATCGGAGAACGACAAAGCGAAAGCTGGGCCAAACCCGCCGAAAGGGAGAGTGTTAGAGGTGGACGCTAAAGGCGAATCGGTCGAAGTGACCGCGTTGAAAGTGAGCGCCATGAACGGCGTCGGTAAGGGGAAGAAGTACATCGTCGTCGGCGGTAACAGCAAAGGGTTCGCCAAAGCGTTAAAGAACAAAGGGTTCAACAAGGTGTTCGTTTTGAAAGGCGGCTACGGGGCGTGGAGAAACGCCGGTTTGCCGTAAAAATCTCGTTGTTTTTTTTTCAAATCGTCTTTCGCGTCCGTCGCGAGCGCGACGACGAGAAGGAAGCGCGCCGACGCCGACGTCGCCTAAGAAGAGAGCGATTTCTGAACATAACGTTTCGCGTCTGCGTGCATTCATTTTTAAAGAAGACGTCGTAAATGTTTTTACATAAATAAGTGATACACACATATATATACATATAAATTGATTACGCGTACCGTAGCCTCGACTCGGTTCCTCTCTGCTCTCTCTCTCTCTCGTCAAAAGTAAAATCGCGTCTAAAACCCTAAACTCATTTCTAGGGTATATTATTACTTCGTAGAAAAGAAAGTCGATTGCGCGAGAGTTTTTGAGAGAGAAGCCCCTGGGGGGTCCCGGTTCCGTCTTCTTCTTCTTCTTCTTCAGCCGCGTGCTGGATTTTCCCGCCCAGAAGAGACGGTTGTTTATTCGTGGAAAAGAGAGAGAGAAAGAGAGAGAGAACGCGACGAGAAGAGTGCGTTTATTGAAGAGATTCCAAGAAAAAAGTGTTCGGGAAAATATCTTTTGCGCTTTTTCCATTTAATACTGTCAGAGGGTTTTCTCTTCGCGGCAGACGCAGATCGACGCCACATATAGAGAGACGGTGCATTTTCTTCTTCTCGTGTTGTTGAGATCTTTTCCTTGGCGAGATGAACAACGAAGCTTTTTTAGACCGGTTCGGGGAGATCATCGCAGACACGAGCGATGCGATCGACGCGACGATGGTTGTTGGTGCGAAGATGCGCTTTGGCCGCGACGAGAGAGGAGGACTTTTGAAAAGCGAAAAGGAGGAGAACAGCGACGAAAATTTTAAGGCGATCAAAGCTCGCGTGAAAGCACTCGCGAAGGAATACTTGTCGCTGCGAGCGGCAGCGGTGGAAGGAGGAGGAGGAGGAGCAACGGGAGGCGGGCAATCTCGCGACTCGCTTCGAGACGCGTTGCTTCGAGCGCAAAACGAGAAACTTCAGGCGCGAGCGGACGCGGCGGATCGAGAGATTGTAAAGTTGAAGAGGGAATTGAAAGAGGCCAAAGAGGATTGCGCGCTGCTGGTGAGAGCGGCGCAAATGGCCAGAGAGGAGTTTAAGAGGTTAGATAAGCTGGACGAGGAGGATGGGAACGACGAGGAAGACGGAGAGGAGGAAGACGACGACGTGGTTACGGTTAAATCTTTAGCGAGTAGCGGAGGCGCGACGTACGGTTCTGGAGTGCAGGTTTTGAACACGCAAGACGGCGGCGGCGGCGACGACGACGAAGACGAAGACGACGGCAGGGACGATGACGACGATCGAGGTCCGGTTGGTCGTAGCGCTCAGTCGTTACACGACATGTTAGATTTGGACGATCAGTACAACGCAGCTTTGGAAAAATTGCGAATGGCGAACATTTCTTCAACGACATCAGCCGCACCAGCATCTTACGATAATAAAAATAGCACTTATACTAGTCCCGCGGCGGCGATCGCGGGAAACAAATCGACGCGCGCAGATGAAGTTACCGAAACGGCCAAAGCGGCCGCTATGTTTGCAGCCACCGCGGCGTTATATTCGCATTCCGGTTTGAACGCCGCCTCGAATTCAGGAGGGAAGCCGACGAACAGGAGCAGCACTTCGGAAGAGTCATCTGGTACGACTTCGAAGAGCGGCGGTCAAGTATCAGCGGCAGCTTTGTGTGTCGACGATGAGAGTGAGCAAGGCCAGGTGTTTCGAACACCCGTGATGGTCGTTTCCGATCACCCGGACGCATTATCTTCTTCGGACGAAGAAAAGGATTTGGACAGGGAAGGATCTTTGGACGCCATTGCCATGCAAAACGCTCTCGATCGAGTGTTTTTGAGAGATGACGACGAAAATGAAGTCGACTCGCCGTCAGGTTTCGAAACAACGACGACGAAAAAGAAGAGCGGGAATAAAATGTCGTTTTTGAATGCGTTGCCTCCGTGAACGCGACGGAAAGGAAAACGACCGAGACGATTATGCCGATGATATACTCACACACCATCACGGTATCGGGTTATCACGGTAACGGGTTTATATTATTTATATTATGATCTTATATTCATTTTGTATTACACACGATGATATAACAACACCTCTACGTCGGGGTTATTGAATGAAATAAATTATACTATTACGTAGGCTTTACCTAAGTAGCTGACGTTTTCCTTCTTTCGCATCTCTCCCTCTCTCCTCGCTTTTTTTAAACCGCATTTATTGCATCATTATTTTATTCCTTTTTTACTACGATTACCCATTGTGCCGTTGTTATTAGTTCGCATCGCACCAATCGGCAGCGTTTTGGAACATCTTTAACCACGGCCCGACGTCTTGGACGTTTGCGTCTTTCGGAGACCAGGGCAACTGCCATCCCAGAAACGCGCGCTCGGGGTGCGGCATCATCGCCAAGTGTCGACCGTCTTTGGAGCACAAACCAGCAATACCCTCCGGGGACCCGTTCGGATTCAACGGATATTCCGTGGTTGGGTTTCCGGCACTATCGACGTATCGTACCGCGCACTGTCCGGACTTGGAGAGTTCCGAAATGACGCTCGAGTCTGGGAAGTGCGCTTTGCCTTCCCCGTGCGCGCACCAGACGCCCATTCGCGACCCACCCATATCTTTAAGCATGATGGATGGGGTGTTCGCATCAATACCGACCGTCACGAATCGGCTTTCAAATCTACCCGAGTCATTGTGAATGAATCTCGGTTGTTTCGCGTCGGGAGTTTCCGCAACCTTTCCGGTTTGCGATGGGATGAATCCTAATAAAGCCATCAGCTGGCATCCGTTGCACACGCCCAAGGAAAACGTGTCTTTTCGTTCGTAAAATTCTTTGAACTGGTTCTTTAAATTATCGTTAAATCGAATGCCACCGGCCCAGCCCTTGGCGGAATCCAACACGTCCGCGTAGGAGAAACCACCGACAAAAACGAGACCTCGGAAATCGCTCAAGTTGGTTTTACCGGTGAGCAAATCAGACATGGTCACGTCCCACGGGTCCATGCCGGCGGAGTAGATCGCGGCAGCCATTTCCCGATCGCCGTTGGAACCTTCTTCTCGGACGATCGCAACTTTTGCTTTATTCGTTCGGGAAAGTTTCGCTGGATCAGTTGGTTTCAAATCATACGTGAGCTTCCACGTCGGCGCTTTGCGATTGCGCAAGCCAGCCTTCTCCATCGCGACGGTTTTGTTTGAGGATTGCAATTTTTCGAGTTCAAACGAGGTGTGTTCCCACGCGTCTCGCAAGTTCGCCACGGTGTCTTCGATTACTTTCGCGCCGTTGTGTCTGATGGATACTTTCCCGTCGTTCGTGACAGAACCGATAGTTCTGGCCACGACGTTTTTCCCGGCGTACGCCTGCAAGACGTGTTGCTCGTTCTCCGGGGAGACTTCCAAAACGACGGATAACTCTTCCGCGAACAACGCCGCGTTGGCGTCTGGGCCAGGAAGCTCGACGTCCACGCCAGCTGTGGTGGATGGAAACGCCATTTCTAATACGGAAACGACTGATCCTCCGTCGGAAACGTCGTGACCGGCGGAAATTTTACCATCTTTGACGAGCTGTTGCGTCGTCTCCCATGCATTTTTGAAGGTCTCGATATCGTCCATGTCCGGAACGTCGTCACCGACTTGATCGTACGCTTGTGCCATGGCTGAAGCACCCAATCGTCTCTTCGAGCCATCTTTAGACCCGTATTCGACTAAAATCAATTTACCGGCACCTGGCAACTTGGCGTCTGCGGTGACGCATTTGGTAACGTCCGGAACGGTGACGTACGAAGACATGACCAAAGTTCCTGGCGTTTTGACAACCTCGCCGCCCGCTCTGGCCGCCATGGATAACGAATCCTTGCCACCATCAATAGCAACGCCTAGTTGAATCATCGTATCTCTCAACGCATCGCACGCGTCGTACATGTGCGCGCCTTCGCCGTCCAACTTCGCGGCGTACATCCAGTTTCCGGAATATTTGATATCTTTTAAACCGGTTGTGTTGGCAAACGCCAAGTTGGTTAAGGATTCTCCTAACGTGACTCTCGCCATCGCTCTCGGATCGATTAAACCTTTAATCGGCGCTTCGCCAATACTCGTCGCACCACCAGTCTTGCCAAAGTGCGTTTGCGAAATCACGGCGCAGTCGTTCACCGGAATTTGCAATTCGCCCGCGCATTGTTGTTGGACGATTAAGCCGGTGACCGATCGATCGACTTTGGTGGTTAAAAAGCGTTTAGAGCACACGGACGGTAACTTCAACACTCGACCGAGGACATCTTTCGGCGAATCCGTGATCGCCAACGGTTTCACGGACGGCGGCGCTCTCTTCAAATCGTATTTTTTCTTCGGCACGTCGCCCAAAACTTTTTCCAAATCCAAATCTTCCGGGAACTCACCAACTGTTCCAGGTTTAGCCAACGGGTCTTTCAACGTCACGCGACCGCTGCCGTTGATAGATCCGAGAACACTGAACGGACATCGCTCTCTCGCGCAAATCTTTTCGATGATTGGTAACGATTCCGGTTTGATGAGCATGGCTGAGTTTTCTTGGTACTCGGCGCCCCAGATTTCGAGGACGGACATGGTCTCGTCGCCAAGTTTCACCGCGCGAATATTGATCTCGCCACCTTTCGGGTAGATCAACTCCTTGACGACGTTGCAGTTTCCGCCGGCACCTTGATCGTGAATGCTTAAAATTGGGTTCTTGTCCATCAACTCCACGCACGCTTTCACCACGCGGTTCAACTTGTTACTCATTTCCGCGTCGCCTCTTTGGACGGCGTTGAAATCCAAGCTCGCGTTCGCTTCGTCTTCACCGCCGGCTTTGGAGGACGCCGCACCACCGCCCATACCGATTCTATACGCCGGACCACCGATTTTTACGACCAACATGCCCAAATCGCCCTCTTGCTTTTCCAAGTTGGTGTGATCGATTTGACCGAAACCAGCGGAGAACATGATTGGTTTAATATATTCGCGTCGTTCGCCGTTCGGCAATCGGCTCCCGAACGTTCGGCAATACCCAGCGATAACCGGTTCGCCAAACTTGTTCCCGTAGTCGCTCGCGCCGTTTGAAGCGTCGATTAAAATTTGCAAAGGCGACGCCAAGTTGCTCGGGTACTGGAACGATTTGTCTTCGTGCGGCAACTCGTTCCCGGGCATTTGCAAGTTACCGACGACATACCCAGCCGTTCCGGCAACTAAAGTTGAGCCAATGCCAGTCGCGTGCGTGTCGCGGATTCTCCCGCCCGTGCCGGTTTCCGCGCCTGGGTACGGCGCGACCCCGCTGGGAAAGTTGTGCGTCTCCGCGGTTAACAACAAATCGTAATCCACTTTCTTCGGTTGCATGCTCGTGCTCTCTCCGGCGTTCACCGGTCGCAACGGCGTGCACTCGTACCCTCGAATCGCACTCGAGTTATCTTTGAATGATATCGACGAGTTATGCATCGGCGCGCCTTCAATCGTCTCTTTCACCATCTTGAACAACGACTTCTCAATCGGCACCCCGTCCACGGTTAATTTGCCGCTGAAAAACCAGTGTCTCGAGTGTTCCGAGTTCGACTGCGCCATATCGAACAACTCCACGTTCGTCGGGTTCCTCTTGATGTCCTCTCCGAACAGCTGCATGTAAAAATCAAAATCTTGATCGTCAAACGCCAAGCCGAGTTCTTTATCAACCTTCTCCAACGCTTTCCTTCCTTCGGTTAAAATCGGCACCTCGTACACCTCTGGAATAGTCGCGTCCAACGAGAAACTCATCAACGGTTCGTCGAAAACGCACTCCGTCATTCGATCGTGCACTTCCTTCGCGAACATTAACTTTGTCTCCTGATCGCTCATCTTCGTTCCGTCCGGCGCGTACAACTCGAATCTTCTGCTTCTTTCCAAACGTTTCACCTCGGGAACGCCGCACGAGTTGCATATCGCGACCGCGTTCGTGGACCACGCGGATTGAAACGCCAATCGCGGTCCAACTTCAACCACCGAAGCGGCGACGTCTCCACTCAAACTCGTCTTTTCACCGAACAATTCCGGCTCGTACGTCTCTCGCAAGAGCCACTCTAACGTGGCCATCTTCTCCGCCGACAACGTCGAAGTCGACAGCTCGATGTTGAAACACTGCTCGGTTTTGATCGACCCGATCAACATAGAAGAAGAAGAAGAAGAAGAAGAAGATATTTTACGGTTCACCTTAGCGACGAGCGTCTCGCACGCCTCCTCGGAGAGAAACGGCGTTCGAAACAACCGAAGCACGACGGAAGAGGAGGAAGACTTAGAGGAAGAAGGCGCCGCAGACGAAGAAGAAGAAGAAGCGCAAATCGGAGAAAATTTTCTTCTTCTTCCTAAAGCGCCACACGATGAGTTCTTCACTCTCGCTCGAAAAAAAGATCGTCGCGTTGCCTTTTGCGGCGTCGTCGTCGTCGTCGTCATCGCGGTGGTGGTATTCATCATCAAGACGTTCTCTTCGCGTTTAAAAAGCGTCGTCGTCGTCGCTCTTTCTTTTGACGACGGCGAACGAGAGGTTTGAAAAATTTTTGAAAAATGTATAGTTTAGGGTTTTAGCATTTTTTTCCCCAAATACTACACATAGGAAAAGACGCGCGGTTGGTTCAAAGGGAAAAGAGCGTCCGTCGCGCGTGGTCTGATAACGTCTCTCTCTTCTCTCTCTCTCTCTCTGTGTGTGTGCCGCACTTCTTTTCGTTTCTTCTCGTTGTTGTCGTGTGCGCCTTTTTTTGATACGCGGGGGGGGCATATAGTGTTGAGGAGTTTTTGGATAGAGATTACCGTTGAGAGAGAGAGATACCCCGGGGTGGTATAAATAATAAATATTCTCTCCGAAACGACGCCGATGGCAAACTTCATCCCGGCAAACATCCGGCACTCCGTGCACACGGTTTTCAAATCCGCGGTGGAAACGGCGCTCCCGATTCCGTCCGGGTCGGCGCAATTTTTAGAGAAAGGCACGTTAACGCCGGAAGATTTCGTCAAAGCTGGAGACTATTTGTGCGAGACGTGCCCGACGTGGCAGTGGAGAAGAAGCGACTCGGCGAACAATCGAAAGAGCTATTTACCGGAAGAGAAGCAATATTTAGTGACGAGGAACGTGCCGTGCAGGAAACGGGCGAAAGCGATGGAGGAGTATTGCGGGAAGGAAGTGGCGTTGGACGGGGAGGACGACGGGTGGGTGGAAGCCGGGAACGCGGTGCTCCCCGGCGGAGAAGGAGGGACGAAGACGAATACGACTGGCGAGGAGGGAACCGAAGGTGCCGTCGTCGAGGAGGAGATTCCGGATATTAGCCGAGTGAATGTTGGAGATGATGAAGACAACGACGGAGATGATGATGGCGACGACGACGACGAGTCTATTCCGGACATGGAAGACGTGGACGAAGACGACGCCATTCTCATCGCCGCGCCGAAGAAGGAAAAAAATAACGAAGATTTACTGCGCACGCGAACGTACGACGTATCCATTACCTGGGATAAATATTATCAGACGCCTCGAGTGTGGCTGAATGGATACGACGAGCAGAAAAACAGCCTCGCGCCGAAATCGGTGTACGAAGATATAAGCGCGGATCACGCGAAGAAAACAGTCACGATAGACCCGCATCCGTTCACAAACGTGTCCTCGGCTTCGGTGCATCCGTGCAAACACGCGAGCGTGATGAAAAAGTTGGTTAAAATGATGGCATCGACAAAGAATGATGGATGGGACGGAGAAGATGAAGATGAAGAAAAACCGAGCGTGGAGCGGTATTTAGTCGTGTTTTTGAAATTCATGCAATCCGCGATGCCGACGATTGAGTACGACTTTACCACAAACGGTTGATTATGAGATTTACGGACTTTAAAAGTACTTTATATAGCGCAAGCGAAAGAATATACAAAAACAATACCTACTAACTAACTACCAACTATTAGATGCTATCAATACTTCTATCAATGCCAGGCGCATCTCCTTCTGTTTCGCGAAAATCACCGTCGTTGAAAGAAGACGAGGGTGGATTCTCTAATCTCACAAACCCGCTCATATCAATCTCGATAATGTTATCGACGACTGAATTCGTCGTCGGCACGACTCGTTTTCCAAACGTCATCTTTAGAGCAAAGACTATAGATAAAATGGTATTCCCAACCGCCGCGATGAAGAATAAGCCTCCGCCACCGACTCTATCGTAGACGCGCCCACCGCAAATGGCGCCTAAAAACGCCCCGAGAGAATTCATCCCAGAGAAGAATCCCATCACAGCCGCGCGTAAATCTTCTGGCGCGAGTAACCGCGAGAATTCAACACCTACGGACCAATACAATCCGAAGGTGATGCCGTGAAGTAATTGCAACGGTAAGACAAACCACGGACTCCCAAACGATTTCAAAGACGCGTAACCCAACTGTCGGAAGACGTACGCGACGAGAATGAGTAACATCGACCGGTCCAAACCTAAAAACTCTTTTATTTTCTTCTCGTGAAAGAATACCGGCACTTCCGCGACGCACGTGAAGAAAAGAGCGAGACCCATCAATATTGGAGGCGCACCCAACGATTCCAAATGGAGGAATAAATACGTGTCCGTTAACGCCATGCTCAAAGCCATGAGTAAAAACAAAAGGAAAACGAGAAACGCGCTCGGTTCGGTAACGACTCGGAACGTGCGTTTAGAGACGTCGTTGAAATCGGCGAAAGAGGCGGTTCGCTTCATTTTCAAAGGAGCAATACGACGACGAGTATCACTGCTAGTGTTACTTGCACCTCCCATCATTCTTTCGTTTTCGCCTTCATCGTCGTTTCCCACCACAATCTCTGCGTCGTCTCCTTCGCCCGCTACTTCCTTCTCGTGATGCTCCATCCTCAACGCGACCGCGCTCGCCATCGAAAACAAAATAACGTACGCCAAAAACGGCGCATACTGCGCGTTTTTCTCCTCCGTCAACACCAATCCCATGAGCGGTGCGAAAACGTACCCCCAACCGACGGCGCCCCATAACCTTACCTTCCCGTACGACATCGAGCTTCCAGGGTCGCGTTCCAGATGTTTCGATACCATAAAGTTCGTCGCGTTATCCGCCAAGAAAAAACCACCCGACCCGAACATTTCCGTCAATAAAACGTGGGCTAATATTGTCCCAAACTCTCTCTTCTGAAAATATAAACTCCCGTAGCCGCACGCGGACGCGAACAAGCAAAACGCGTGTATTTGACTGTGCAGTTTCGTGTAATCCGCAATCTGTCCCCATATCGGTTGAATGCAGAAACCTATCAAAGGTTTACACGCGGCGATGATGCCAATCTGAGACGGCGTCAACTGCCAGTGCTTAAATATGACCGGGAGGTACGGGATGAGCACGGCTAATCCGCCGCAGAAGATAAAGTACCACACGCAGCAGTAATATATCGGGGCAAAACCGCGCATAATGTTGTGCGTTTGCGGTGTCTCTCTCTCTTCTCTCTCTCTCTCTCTTCCCGCGTTCACTTGCGAGCAAAAGAGACGCTTTATTGCGCTAACCGCGAGGAATTTGGACGAGCGCGCATGGTGGTATCTAAAGATCTCTCTCTCTCTATCTCTCTCTTTCAGTCAGACGAGTGCGACGCTCTCTTAAATTATTCGCGTTTTGTTGTGAAGAGAAGATTTTTATCGTGTTTGAGCGAAATGTTTTCTTTTGTTCTTGTAAGCTGGATGATTTTATATTAGAAATATAGAAAAAAACACGCGTTCACGCGGCTTCTTCGAGCCGTTGAACGAGCGCGGCTTTGAGTCCATCCGTCGGGAGGTTCCTCTTTTCTAGTTCAACTTTGAGCTGAGCGACGGTCATTTTGGAGAAGTCGATGGCTTCTTCTTTTTGTTCGG
>Ga0255768_10003593_pt1 | contig 15382 bp, 18 predicted proteins | sample 071ome_33_FD_179983 | JGI IMG/M metagenome (GOLD analysis project Ga0255768, IMG submission 179983) | Coastal salt marsh microbial communities from the Groves Creek Marsh, Skidaway Island, Georgia - 071412AT metaG (version 2) | ecosystem: Environmental > Aquatic > Marine > Intertidal zone >...
TCACTCCAGGAGTATGCTTTATCGTAGTAGTTACGATTTTCCCAATCCCAAGTGCTTAATCTTTTAAGAGATGATAGAATATCTTTTAAAAAAATACCTAATAAAAATCCAATTATGAAATCCATAAACAGGATTATAACATACGATTAGTAGGTAGGGTAATCTTTGTATAATTTAGGTTCAGTTTTATAGTTATGATGTTCATTAAGTATAAGATTTCCTTTTTCTAAATCATTTAATTTATATTCTTCATCAGTTCCTTCACGATATTCCATTTCAATATTTTCTTTTTTATAAATATGTAAATATATAAAAGGAGTACCTGCTTCAACAACACAATTAGAGTTTTCTATACTAATTGGAAAGTTTACAAATCCCCATTTGTCTGCTTCAACAATACCTGTTAATGCTTTTATGTCATTTCTAAAATGATAAAAAGGGTCTTGATACATAATGTTATATCCTTCAGGAACAAGTATTTTATATGGCATACCTATCTTTAGTATTTTGCCATCAGCAGTCATACCTATATCCATATCACCAACTTGTTGATGTATATGATTACCTAACAATTTTTCTTGATGCCAAGCATCTGGTGTAAACGCAGCATAAGTTACATCTTTGCCTTCATATTTTTCTGTTGATATATATAACTTACCCCATAAAGGCAAAACAATACCTTCACCAAAATAATCTTTTATTGCAGGACATTTTTTTGCAGTAACAAAATTATCAGTAGGCATTCCTAAATGTTGAGATTTCCAACTATCCTTATAACTACCAGGTTTTAATGATTTGTACCAATCAGGTAATATATCTTTAGCTTTTACAGGTGGATATAATCTAAGTAAATCTTCAAACTCTTTACTCTTTGGTATAATCGTGACTTTCACTTTGAATATACCCTCCTTTAAATTTACTGATAGTAATAAAACCTATCTTTCTAATAAACCTTTTTAATTTTTGGTCCATATATTTAAAGGTGTAGTTAAATTTTTCTTTTTTATAAGGTATTATGTAACACAAAGGTTCACCTTTTTTTATTAAAAATTCTTCTTTATCAGTAGTAATCATTAGTTGAATATTTAATTGTGTCATTTTATCTTGGTCAATAACACCATAAGTAGCATAGTAATCTTGATTAAAATGCAAACTCATAGGAATATATCTAAGTGCATAGCCTTTAGGTAGTAAACAATGATATCTAGTAACAATTCTAAATACAGCTTTTATAGGTTTACCAGGCACATGATTTACAAATTGATTATCATCATGATGATGTACATCTACATTTGGGTGTGAGGCTTTTGCAAACCATTTATCTTGAAAATTATAAATATGAACATCACATGGTGATACTACGACATAAGTATCTTCATGAAATATGTTTGCAAATGATGGACATCTTTTTGTTGTTTTTAAGTTAGGTACAATTTTACTTTGAAATACATTATGATTGTCAGGCATATCAATAGGTATATTTTTATACCATTCAGGAATAAAGTTTTTAGCAGGTTGAGGTCTGCTTTCTTCACTATCTATAAACTCATCTAAATCTGCAGTAAATAATATTTCCACCATAATTTAATTATACCTAAGCTGCGTTTAAGCTATAGAAATGTTTAACTTTTCCTTCTACAAAATTTGTTGTGCTAGGTCCAGTAACTGTATCATCAATAATAAATGTAGAACCTGCATAAAATAACATATCAAATGTAGAGAATGCACCACCACTACCAGTATCTGGTAATAAATCTATATCTTCATCAATAGGAAGGTTTCCAATAGTATCTATTACTAAAGAACCGCCTTCTTTGAGCATCATTAACATTGACATATAACATACTATAGCAGGTATAATTGCGATATGAAGAAATTAACTGTATTAGGTGATGGAATATCAAGTATGTTAGCAGTTAATTATTTCAATTATCACACAGATTGGGAGATAGAATGTTTAACAATACCTGGTATGTTGAAGTGGAATGTAGGTGTTAGTTGTGCTTTAGATACTCCATTCTCATTAAAGAACATAAACTATTTAGATATAGAAAACTTTAATGCAAATTTAAAGTTAGGTATATACAAAAAAAACTTCAATAATAAAGATTATTTTCAATCTTATGAATTATCTAATGCAAGTATTCAATTTAATTCTGTAGATTTTACAAATTATTTAAAAGAAATAAATAATATAACTTATAAAGAAGTACCTAATTATGATGACATTGATACAGATTTTTTATTTGATGCAGCAGGAATACCTAAATTAAATGATAATTACATAACAGTTGATAGCATACCTGTTAACAAAGCATTAGGAATAAGAGTTCCCCATGACCATGCACCTTTTATGTATACAGTAATAAAAGCTATGAATCATGGATATATTTCTATGATACCTACAGCTAAAGAATTATTTGTAACTTACATTCATAACTCTGATATATCTACTGAAGATGAAATATTAGAAGATTTGTCTAAAGAGTTTCCAGTAAGTACATATCAAGTTTTACCTTTTAAAAACTATTACAGAAAAATACCTTTTAAAGGTAATACTGTTTATGGTGGTAATAAAAATTTTTTTATAGAACCATTTGAAGGTACATCATTAACTGGTTTAAATTTAACACTTAGAGAAGCATATAACTTATGGACTAATAATCCTGTATTTAATGCAAATGTACTAAGAAATTATCTTGATGAAGCAATAGATATAGTAATGATGCACTATTTATCTAACAAAAATAAAGATACAAAATTTTGGAATTATGCTAATCAAAAAGCAACAGAACATTTTAAAACAAAAGTATCAAAAGATTTTAAAGACAGATATTTAAATTTAATTTCTCCACAAGTACAATACAAATTATCACACTTTTACAATCAAAGAATGTTTAAAGAAAATTTAGACTATTTAAATATTAAAGATGATTTATATAACTTCTTCAGGGAATGAAGTTCTACCATCTTCTTCATAAGTATTTTGCCATAATACACCTGTATTAGCATCAAACCATCTTGGATTTCCTTCTAGGTCAATACCAGGTGCTGTAAAAGAATTAGTACTAGGGTCATATTTTTGTCCTAATACTTCAGCATCATAACTATCTAATTCGTAATGATTATCTAAATCTGTAAATAATTGTTCTACGCCATCAACTACATCAATAACATTTGATTTTACTTCTTTTACTTCTACTACAACATTTGCTGCAGTTGTTACCATTATTGTTTTCATTACCAAAACTCCACTATCTCGCCATCAAAATGTGTTCCTGACCTAAAAGTAAGTGTAGTACCATTGTCAGTTAATTCCCAAGCAGAACCAAGACCATTTGAATTACCACCATTGTAATAATTAAGAACTATTGTTTTATTTATATCTACTGCTTGTGGCAATGTATATGGACTATCACCAGTAAGTATTTCCTGTAGTCTTTGTATTGATTTTACAGTTTCTCCCTGCCCTCTATAAATTCTATTTCTAGCCATTTGCATACTCCACTACATAAGTTGAACTATCGCCATCATTTACTTCGCTTTCACAACCACCACCATTATATAATCTTAATACTGTAGATGATGTTAATCCTGCAGAACAATTTGCATTACATCTACCATGTGCAGATTTAGGGTGATTAAAAACAATAGTGTGATTTAAATCTACTTCAGTTATTGTTTTATTTTTAGTACTTCTTGATGTTCCATCTGTAACTAATTGTATATTATTTATTATTGATGTGTGTTTTTGATTTCTTGCCATATTAATAATACTCCACTAATTCCCAAGATAAAGTAGGTTTTCTACCATTACCACCTGGTCCTGCTGAACCACCTGTATAATAATATATTTCTATTGTAGTGTCATCAATCAATCTTATTCTTGGTTGATTAAATGAACTTGACCAATAACTTGTTGATTGCCACGCATAAACTCCTCCCCATGCGTGTCTTGAAGCATTTGCATATAAAACACAGTTGTTCATATCAACTTGATTAACAGTAATTGTTTGAGTTGACCATGAGTTAGTACTACCCTGCGTAGCTAAGTATTGCCCTCTTTGTATATTTTTAATTCCTGAAGGTGGTTTAGATTGTGTTCTAGGCATTAGTAATACTCCACAACTTGAACATTAACTGTATTACCAGGAGTTCCATAATTATGACTTTGTCCATGTCTAATCCTTAAAGTTGTACTATTAATAAGATATCCACCTACAGTTTGTGTATCAAATCTCATCTGTGTGTCATTACCACCTGTATTGTATTGCCACCAATAACCTCGTTCACCATGACTTTGTATTATTACAAACGCTTTAGTAGTATCAACTGCACTAATAGTTACATCATGGTTAAGCAAAGCGTGTGAACCACCACCACCTGAACCTGTATCTTGACTTGCAGTAGTGGTATTAATACGCTGTATTGACTTAATCATTTGAGCATTTTTATCTGCTTCAGAATATCTTGCCATTAATTAATCCTTGTTATTTAAACTGATTCTTCAATTCCCCAAACATTTACAACTACACCAGTTGCATCAGAACTTTCAACTACAATGCTTCTTCCTGCTTCAAGAACAATGTTAGTTCTTTCAACAATGCCTTTAGCTTGTATTGTGCTGTCTAACTCTAATGTATCAGCAGTATCATAAGTACCATCTGTTTCATCAGGGATAGCTAAGTTAAATGTTTGAGAAGATGTTGAAATACTTGCAATGTTTACATTGACAACAGCTAATGTACTTGCAGGTACTGTATACACAACTAATGATGTACCAGTAGATGCTGAAGTAATTACTTCTTGTCCTAAGTGTCCACTTGCCATATTTTATCTCCTACTATCTTATTCTTTTACTATACTATGTTTTTTAATTCTATCCATTTAACATGAAAAATCCAGAAGCAGAACTTAAAGATGCACCACCACCACCTACTTGATTAGAGTATACTTTTTTTACTACTCCTGCATCTGCATCATATACTAAAAGTAAGTCAGTTTCACCATCTACTTCTATTGCAGTACCATCAGTAGCACCATTTATATCTACTTCTGATGCAGGTAAGTTAGTTAATGTATTAGTAGAACCACTAATACTTTTATTTGTAAAAGTTGTAGTAGAACTAGCTGTAGGTAAAACATCTACTCTATCGTGTACATCTTCAAACATTTCTCCAACAACTGCCATACGAATTACAACATCTGCGTTATGGTTAGGTGCAGATGAAGCATCCTCTGGTGTTCCATATCTACCTTCAATATCTCGAACTACAGTTGTAAAACTTGTACCATTTGCTGCAGTTACTTTAATAACTTCTCTTGCTGTAGCATTATCAGGGTCAACAACTAAATAAAAAGGTGTAGGTATTAGATTTGTACCATCATAAGTAGGTGCATTTTCAACTACACAACTTTCTACACTTTGTGGTAATCCACCTGTGCTAAGTACACTTTCGTAAAAGTTTGAAAAACTTACTTCTATATTTGCCATTTATCTCCTAAGCACCAAATCTTATAAATCCTAATGCGTTAATACCAAGTACTTGTACGCTTGTTACATCAGTAACAGTTGGTTGTCTAGTACCACGCACAGTTATTATAGCATACTGTGTTACGCTTCCTCTTTCAACATTAGAATTAATTGGATAACTAATTCTTTCTACTACACCTCTAATAATTTCATCAGGGTCGTATAATTCTAAAGTAACACTATCTCCTTCTTTACTACGAAGTGCATTATATAAAGTATCTCCAAGACCTTTAACCTTAATAGGTTTTCTACCTGGTCTTTCTACTCTATCTGATATATTGATAGGTATTTGTGCAACGACAAGTTCTGGTCTAGCTAATGCACGAAACTGTACTGATTTAACTTTAGGTGTATTTGCACCATTTTCTGATTTTAAAACAACTTTACCTATGATGTATCTAGCAATTTCTGCTATTTGTTTCTCTTCATCACCAACACCAGTAGCTTGTGTGAGTGCTAATTTAAATGATGTGTCATTAGGATTGTCTAATGCTTCAAACTTAGTTGAATAATATAATTCTACTGTTGTATTACTAGGCATAGTAAATGTAGAAGTTTCTGCACCTACAAACTGTTTATGCTCTGCTGTATAAAAATCTGCAGCAGACATTAATATATAACCTTCGCTTTCGTATGTAGATGTTTCTTTATATACATCAGAATTTGCAACAGATATAACAAACTTTCCATCTCCTTGTGTAATGCCCATAACTAAACCATTACCAGATGTGTTTAAATCTCTTGCAAATCCTGCAGTAGGTAAATAATATCTCCATAAGTTAGTATCATTTGTTCCTTCATTGACACCCATATACACACTATCTCTCGATACAAACATAGAATGTGGACAAGTATCTACTCCATCTACAACCCATTCTTTTACTAACTGTCTGTTAGCTAATACATATAAGTTATCTGCAACTGTTAAGTCTGCACGATATAATCTACCAACAGTTCTTGAAGTTTCTTGTGTTCCTAAGAATACAATTCCCTCTGTAGCTGCCATAGAATGTATCTGTTCAAAAGGTATGTGTGTCTGTCCTTGTAGTGTTAATGTTCCTGATACATCTTTAAGTGAATAAACATTTTCATTTGTACTACCTGCAAGTACAACTGCACCTGCATCTACAACAGAAGTAATTTCGTGTGTAGGCTCTATAGTTAACAAAGCATCAACTACAGCAAATTCAGATGCCCAACTGTCTGCAAATGGGTCACCTTCCCATAAATATTCTGCATCTCCATCATTAGCTGTAACAATTAATCTATCTTTTACAAACCAAACACCTGTAAATATTCCACCAGTAAAACCTGTATTGTGTACATCCCAACCATGACCACTTGGTTCATAGTGTACAAACTGTGTATTAGTTGTACCTGTAGTTCCAGTAGTAACATAAATTGTATCTCCAAAAGCAGCAATACCAGTTATGTCATAAAGTATTCCAGTAGATGACATAGCTGTCCAAGTATCTCCATCATCTGTACTTTCATAGATAGTTGTACCATCAGCTACATAAATATTTCCATTCGTAGTTCTAGCCATATAGTTATTATCTGAACTAAAGCTAATACTCTCTGGTGCAGTTGTGTATAACAAGTGTGTATGGTAAGAAGTTTCATCATCACCATGAAATACATCTACACCTTTACTATCAAAAAATCTTGTTGTATCTTTAGGCGTACCATTAGCTCTATGTGCTGTATCTAATCCTTGTCCACCAGTAAAATTATTTCTTGAATAGATACGACCTAAGTTAGATGTAAAATCTTCAGGGTTTTGTTTAACATTTATCTGACCTTCTTGTACATCAGATGATTGTATCTGCATCTCTCTACCAGGACCAACAGCAGAACGAAGTAATATGTTATCTATTCTGACATCATACCCATATCTTTTAGGGTTAGATATATTAACTGTGGTAGCTACTCTAGGCACTTGGATATACCACGCTATTTAACTGTACTGGCTCTGGATATCGTGCTCTTAAATCTTTTCTAGCTTGTGTAATTAATAATTGTTGATATTGCAACAATGAATTTCGTAAACTATTAGATGAGCCAATAGGATAATTACCTACTGATATTTGGTCAGTAATATATTCTGCTGTAACTGTAGGTATATCTTTACCTGCTACCATCTGTGCAGCAACACCTGCCATAATAATTGGTTCATATTCTGTTTCTAAACCAACATCTGATAGGGTAGTATCTTCGTTAGTTACAGTTCCAAATTTCTTTTTAAAAGTTACATGAACTGGAACACCTGTTTGTATTCCATTAAATTGTACAGCTTTACCTGTAGAAGTAACTGAAGTAGGAACATCTATTAGTTCTACAGATACACCTCTAAACTGAACTGATGTTTCATCACCATCAGATAAGGTAGTAAATTGTGATATAGCTTTTAATGGTGCAATTATTCTATTGTCATCAGCACCTTCTAAAGCTACCCAACCTGTTGCAGATGTAAGTGTCTGTACTTCAACTGCAAATAATGTAGGATAAAGATTTTCTATTTGGTCTTTGACTGCATTGAATACATTGATTCTTGCAAATGGAGGAGTAATTTTAATTATTGAATTTATTAAATGAGAAGAAGCAGTTGTACCTCTAGCACCTCTAGTAACTGTAACTGTGTTAGTAACTGCGTTGAGGTCAGTACATATCATTAGCTCTTGACCTATTTCAATTACTGCACCTGCATCTAAAGCATCTTCTTCTTCAACAGATAATAAATCTCCATTAAATGTGATTTCTGTAGCAGTATCATCTATGCCACTACCTAATATTGTATAACTAACAATATTATCCATTGGTTCAAGATACTCTCTATAAACCCTATCTACTAGGTCTCCAATAGTTGTACTCATTATTTACCTACGAACTATGAAATACTAATTTAATTACTTTATCTGCTACTTCTGCTGTACCTGATACTACTTTAATAGCACCAACTCCTGCCCAACCACTAGGGTCAACACGAACATGGCTATCAGAAGTAACTGTATAACTTACATCAGTACCATCAGTTTCTTTTAAAGCCTTAAAAGTTCCATTAGTGTTAGTAGAAGATACTTGAAATGTAACTGTAGTTCCTGTCATTGCTGCAGGAAATATAATTCCTGATAACAATAAACCATCTGTATCTACTGCTGTAGAAACTGTTGTACTTTCTGATATATCTATTGTGACAGCTTTTGTCTTAAATAAATTTTTACCTGCAACTGGCATTTATTCTCCTATAAATCTTTTATCTTACTATAGCAGAAGAAAAGGGTGGAGGTGGAGTTCCACCCTTAACTTCAAAGGTTTATCTTAGCTTACGCCATTGATAACTGCGTGATATTCTGCAGGTCCTTTATCAAGACCAATTTCCATATAAACACGCTTTGATATTGCTGCTGCATCATCATTGTCTGTATCTTCTACGAAGACACCACCTTTACCTGGGATGTTTAAGAAACAAACATCTAGGTATGCAAGGTCCAAAATGAATGCTTGGTCAGCAGGAACAAATTCGTTAACTGCTAATCCAATATTTCCAAATGGAGTAATGATTGAGTCAATGTTAATACCTGCAACATTTCTATCTCTTGGCAATACTGCCATTTGATTAGAACCACTCTTAACAAGATTTTGGTTCAAGTCTAAGATTGAGCCTGGTCTTGCAAAAAGTACAGGGTTTGACATTGGTGCACCTGCATCATACATCAATTTGAGGGTTTCAGCGACTGCATCAAAGTCAAGACCTTGTGCATCTCCTTCACCATCACCTGATGTATCGTGTGCGTATGCTGATGAGCCATTACCAGTAGCTACCCACTCTGCGATTCCACGCATTTCTCTTGGGTTGCCATCTGTGCCATCATTGAAAGTAGCATTAAAGAACTCAAACTCAACTTCTCTTGCGATTTTGCTAAGTAGTTCTTCTAATTGAAATGCCATTTCATCATTGATTGGGTTAGAACCTTCAAAAGCTGCTGTTCCAGATTCCATAGCTTGTGAGTTCAAATATCCTGTAGAACCTAATGCTGAATAGGTGAGCTTTACACCTTGATTCCAGATTTGGACACAGTCTATTGCAGAACTTCTGCTTCTACCAAAATAAGCAGGTGTTCCACCTTCAGCAACAGTTGTATAACTAGATACTGCAGGTGTGTCTACTTTTTGGGTTTGGAATACTGGAGAATTAAGAAGTTTACCACCTGTTAAACCACCCACCATGGATAGTAGAGGTGTTCTTCTTGCACCAACTTTGAATAGTTCACCTGTAAAATTGTTAATTTCAGAAACTGAAATTGGGTCTGGTGAGCCTATAGCTGCCATTTTATTCTCCTAAAAAATTATGTCTAGGAGATTTTCTCCTAAACGCTTACTTATTATCTAGCTCATTTAGAGCTTTTAATTTTGAAGATATGCTATCTCTGACTCTGCCTGTTTGCTGTGCTTTGGCTAAATCTTCCTGTATGTTTGGAGTATTGTTTATGGCTTGTGCAGATTGATTCAAAGCATCTAATCTGTCTTGACCTTCGTTTACTGTGTTACGAATACTGTCTTGTTGTCCACTAACAACCTCTTCTCCAAACTCTTCTGCAAGAAAACCTTTAAGTGCTTCCACTTCTAAGTCGCCTTCGTACATCAAATCTGCAGCTTTTCCAACACCTTTAGTTCTATCAAGTCCAACTTGCTTAAACAAGTCATCTCTCTCTTTAGCTTCATAACTAACTAGAGCATCTTTAAGAGCCTTATTCTCTTCTCTAAGAGCTTTCCAGTTCTTATCATCACCTGCTGAACTATCAGCGTTTTCAATATTTTCAGACATTTGCTGTCTCCTATCTATAAATAATATTTTTACAAGAGCCATTTATGTAATGCTCTGCGTTTTAAACTACTTATTATTTATTTTCCATGTCTTGTTAGTAGGCATCAAGACAGTAATCGTATCTTCCTGGTCAATCTTTAACCTCCAGACCTAGGAATGGAGTCTTAATAATTATATCATATCATTAAAAAATGCAAGTTATTGTTCAACTAATCCTGTAACTGCACCTGTTTGTGCTGTTTGTGCACCTATTACTGCTGCACTCTTTGATTCAGTTTGTCTAATAATATTCTGTACTGCTCTCATCTCTTCCATTTGTCCTAGTTCAGTACCTTCAATAATATCTTGAACACTCATTACAGCTCTACCTTGTGCTGCTGCTTGTTGTTGTAAAGCTCTAACTTGTTGAAATCCTCTTCTAGCTTTATCTACACTTAATCCCATTTTTAGTAATTGGTCAGCAACATCTGCTGTAATATCTGTTCCTGCTAATAATGCTTCTGCACCAATCTTAGCTCTAGTAATGTTTGCAGATATAACATCAGTAGATGCTATTGTTCCAGATATAATACCTTCACCTACTTTAGGGTCTATAGCAGATGCTATTATCTCTTCATCTGTTAATGTTCTACCAAAACTTCTCATGTAAAATTCTTTAACTTGTGGAATAGAATTTAATATGTTTGTATAAACAGCATTTACTCTTGTACCAAATTCATCTGGTGATACTAAGTTTTCTGTTAATTGTTTTTTTCTCTCTGCTGTTAACATAAAATCTGCTTTGACACCAATAGCTTCTAGCTTTCTACCAAATGCTTCTATGTTTTGTGAGTACTCTGCTTCTGTATATTTGACAGTAGCTTTATCTTCGTTTAAATTACCTGCATAAATATTCTGATATTCTGGTGATTGTCTAACAACTGCAATAGCTTCATCAGCATCATTACCACTATCTACATAAGCAGTTACATACATATCTACCATAGAGTCAGTTAATAAGTTACCAAATTTTATCTTTGCACTTTTCTTAATTCTATCTCTAGCTGCTTGTGTTAACTTAGTTCCACCACTTGTATTAGTTGTAGTTGCTTGTGTGGAAGTAGATACTTTAGGTTTATCTTTAGTCGCTCTATATCCTGAACTTGCAATCAAGTCATCTGCCATTGCTTGTGCAGAAGTATAAACTTTTTTAGGATTTCCATAAACATCTTTTGATGCTTTTGCATAATCCTCACTTATTACTTGTCCACCAGGTATATCATCTCTATAAATTGTTACTGCCATTATGTAGGAACTCCCCTGACTATACCTTGTCTTACACCAACTGATGATGCCATATCATCTGTTACTGTATCTAAGACTTTCTTATTATCATTATTTAAACCATAAGTTGTAAGTATCTTTGTAGCTTCTGTTTGGTCATTAGACTTTAATATACTTAACCAAGCATCAGTTGTTTCTGATATTCTCTCTCCTAATATATTGAATGAAAAGTTTCTCCATGGTGTAGCTATGTCTTCATAAGTCATATTTTCATCATAAACATCTACACCAAATATAGATTTTCTCATAGCTTTATATTTGTCGTTTAGCATTTGTGCACCTACTTCATCTGACTCTGCATTTCTATAAATAGATGCGTTATCTTCTAAAGCAGCAGTATCTAATTTGCCATACAATGGACCTAACCATTTATAAGCTAAGTTTTGTGCAACAGTCTGACCTTCTTTTGTTCCACCAAGTTTTGGTTTTCCTTCTAACCAGGCAGTTATTTCATCATTAACTTTTATTCCTGATTTGCTATCAGCTAATCCTATAATCTGTGCATCAGCTAATGTATCTGAAAAACCTTGAATACCTTGTGTAACTTGGTCTGCAAACCATTCTGCAAAACTTACCCCATTAGCATCAACAATAGTGTCAACACCATCAACACCTGCTGATATTAATTTAGCTCTCCACAATACTCTGTTCTCATCTCTAAGTACTTGTGCATCTGCAGGTAAATCATCTGCATTTATTCCTTTACCTCTTGATAAAACTAACCAATCAATTCTCTCTTGTGGTTGTTTTGTAAACCAATCAGTTGCTTCCCACTCATAATCTGTAATATCTCTATCTTCTACTAAACCTTGAATCCATAGTGATAGTAATTCTTTATCTTCTGCTAAGTGAGGACTTGCTTTATAAGCAGCATCTAATTGTTCTGTAAAACCTATAAATGGATTTTCACCTTGTAGTAGTACTCTCTCTGGTAATTCTTGTATATATCCAAAGTACACAGAGTTAGCCCACATATCTGTAGTAGCTGTTTGTGTTATAGGCATTTGTCTTCCACTATAGAATTGACTTAGTTGTGTATCTGTAACATTGTATCTCATAAAGAACTCTGTTCCAGGAACTTGCCATACTACATATTTTTGTCCTTCATACTCCCATATTTGTGAGTTAACAAAACCTTCTTGTGGTGGAACATATCCATTACCTTCTTCATTACCTTCTAAATTTTCATCATCACCATCTGCAGGTGCATCTGGCATTAAGAAACTCCAGTAACCTTCTTGTAATCCTGATTCTTGAAACTGGTCTGATGTAAAAGGACCAAACTCTTTATAAAGATTATTAGCGTATTTTTGATAATCCTCTACATTAAAATCACTTAAATTAACTGTTATGTAATCTCTTAATGTTTTTATAAATATTTCAAACTCTGGCATATATTCCTATCTTGGTGCTAATCCTGTTTCTAAATTACTAAAATAATCTTTTTCATCCTTAGCAACTTTCATTTTACCATACTCTTCAAAGACTTTATTTATTATAGGTTCACTAATCTTCCAAGACAATGACCAAGTATCTGATACTTCTCCCATTTCTGACCAAGTATCTTTACCTAATTGTTTCCAATCTATATCTTTGTCTTCACCTATTCCTGCAACACCTTGTTTTTCTGCAGCTTTTTGTAAACCATTAGCTGCATCTACTGCTAATACTGATAATTCATAAAATACATAAGCATATAATGCAGGTACTGCAATAGCACCTAATCCTAATCTAGGTAATAATCTAGCTAATCCATACTCAATAGCTATATCTCCTGGGTCAAATATTTGTAATCCTCTAAATGCTTTACCTAATGTAAACTTAGTAGCTTTCCATAACGACTCTGCAGCATCAGGAGTATTGCTAATAAAGTTTCTTACCTTAGTCATAGCATTAGTATTTACTAATCCTGTTGCATCAGTTACTACATCTCCTGCTTTAGTAATAATGTCATCTGGCATTACTGCTACTTTTTGTGGTGCAAAAGGTCTATCTTGTGGTGATATATATCCAGTATCACCTTTACCTATTAATGCACCTTCTTCTGTTCTCATGTGAGGACCAAAGTTAACATAAGTATTCTGACCTAATGTTTCTGTTGTCATAACTCTTTGTGATGTAGGTGTATACATTTCTTTATGTGCTAACCAAGCATTATATTCTCCAATAGGACCAAATGTATTACCTCTCATGCCATGTCCAAAAGTATCGTGAACAGCTCTAAAGACATCATTTTCTAACATTTGTCTTCCATTAACATCTGTGTATTTAGAGACTTGACCCATAGGACTTCCTTGTGGTAATTCACCTGCTGAAGATGTTGCTAATACTTTTAATCTTCCATTTTGCATATCATTAATCATCTGTTTATGACCTGCTGCATTAGGTGTGTAAGGGTCAGTATCTACTAATTCAAATTGTATTCCTGCATTAATTAACGCATCATATTGTGCATTAGTTTCTTTAATAAATTTATTGTATAAAGGTACTGCACTATCATCAAAGTCTGGCAATCCTTCATAAATGTCTGCAGCTTCTAATCCTACCTCTGGATTAAAGTAAGCTATAGCATTAAAGTTTGGTTCAGCTAATCCATAAGTTTTAGCAAAATCAAAAGCTACTTGTTGTACTCTTGTACTTGCAGTAGTAGCACCTGGTGTATCATCCATAACTCTTAATGTTTGATTTCTTGTAGGGTCATCAGGTTTAATACTGTTAATAAATCCTGTTTTTGGAAATTCATCTTGCATCATAACCCAGTTATTTTTTAAAAATTCTACTCTTTCTTTACTTAAATGATTAAAATCTTCTCCTGGAACAATTACTGCTTTACTATAAGGATTATCTACAGCTTGTTTAAAAACTATGACTTCTGCTTCAGAACCATAATCTAGTCCTAATGCTTGTAAATCTATAAAATCATTTTTGTTTACAAAGTAAGCATCTACTCCCCTGCCACCTCTTTTTGAAGTTTCTTGACCAGTTAAAAAACCTATAAAATATGCTTGTCTTCCATTTTTAGAAAATGATTGAATAGAGTCATTTGTTAAATCGCCACTTCTAAATAAGATAAAATAATCATCTGCATTAGCATATAATTTATTATGCTCATTAATTATTGTTTGTTTTATTCTTTGTTTAGCGTTAGCAAATACACCTTCTTCATTTGCAAATTGCAACATAACCTCTTTAGTTAATTCATTTGGTAAACCCCCTGATTTTAATTCTGCTCTTCCATAAACATTATCTATGATTTTAGGATTAATTGCATATTGAAATGTTTTACCATTAAATATAACTATCTTTACAACATCAGCTATCATGTCTGGGTCGCTCATTCCTCTTGGACCAAATGCAGGTTGAGGACTATTGTGTAATAAATATATACCAAATCTAGCAAACTCTACATCACTAGCTGTTCCATTTAATATTCTAGGAACAATATCTGATAGCTCTTCATATTCCATAGTAGGATTGAAGATATTATTTTTTGGTATAACATCATCTTTCCATTTAGGGTTAGTATCAACATCTATTTTTTCTTTTTCCCACACTAAATCTGTATTTAATGTTGGTACATCATCTACTACATTTGTAGGTGTGTCTGTAAAAGTATTTACTCCTGTTTTGTATATATTGTTATCAGGTAATTCATCATAAGTAATTGTATTAAGACCTATAGAATTGAAAAACTTTTTAAT
>Ga0255768_10003600_pt1 | contig 15355 bp, 9 predicted proteins | sample 071ome_33_FD_179983 | JGI IMG/M metagenome (GOLD analysis project Ga0255768, IMG submission 179983) | Coastal salt marsh microbial communities from the Groves Creek Marsh, Skidaway Island, Georgia - 071412AT metaG (version 2) | ecosystem: Environmental > Aquatic > Marine > Intertidal zone > Salt...
CCTAAAGAAGTTAGAGCACAAAAAACCGCACAGAACGTAAAATCAGACGGATTAAAATATTAATGCGATTTAAAGAGCTAGAATCCTGTCCAAGAACATATGCTTCTAAATGTCAATGCGAAAATATTGCTATGAAAGAAGCTGACGGAGACAATTTGATAGCTCAATGTGTATTAGAACATTCTGATAAAGTCAAAGGTAATATAGTTATGATGCAAAAAGCATCAGGAGGACCAACAGTTATTAAAGGCACAATTATTGGTTTAGAACCTGGTGAACATGGTTTTCACGTGCATGAATTTGGAGATTTAAGCAAAGGCTGCGAAAGTGCAGGAGCTCACTATAATCCTGATGGTGTAGACCACGGAGATTTAGCAAAAGGGCATGTGGGAGATTTAGGAAATGTCATTGCTGACGATAGCGGTACTGCTAACATTAAAATTGTTGCTAAACGTGTAGATCTCGTAGGAGAACGAAGCATTATAGGTAGAAGCATTGTTATTCACAGTAATGTAGACGATTTAGGTAAGGGCGGAGACGAAGAAAGTTTAAAAACAGGAAATGCAGGCGATAGACTAGCCTGCGGAGTAATCGTTTTGAGAGGAGACAACAATGATTAAAAAATGGATAGACTCAAGAATAAAAGAAAGAACATCTTGGGACGGAGCTCTATTAGTTGCTTTAGGACTAATGGTGCTGTTTTTAGCACCACTTGCTAAAATTGCAGCTGGTATTGCTATTGTATACGGTGCTTGGACAATATACAAAAAAGAAGATTAAAGTTTACTAATATCTAAATCTGAACTTGCTGGCATATCCCATATTTGTTTACGGGTTATGCCCATTTTTTGTGCAAATCTTTTGCTATCACAATTACTACATACATGAAAGTAGTTGTTGTTGATCCTATTAGGATCCATTGATCCTCTATTCCTAGTAAATTCAACATCACAACTATCACACCTTAATACAACCATAGTGCTTGTACGCCAATACTCATGTAGTTTACCTAGTTTACTATGGCGTTCATGCCGCTTTGATATTGTAAATTCTTTAATGAACATACATATATTTACATTAAGATTATAAAATTGTTCGATAAATAACATTAATAGGAGTCAAGAATGGCAGTTTGTACACTAACAGAATCAGCTAAAAACAAGATCAACACACTTTGTAAAGAAAAAACAGCATATGCTGTTAGCTTAAACATGAAAGGTGGTGGTTGTGCAGGGTTTGAATACACTTGGGATTTTGCACAAGAACAAGATATCGAAGCTGGTGATGAAGTTATAGAAACTGGAGATGGTCGTTTGGTAATAGGAGCACCTAGCATTATGTTTTTAATAGGAACAGAAATAGATTATGTAAGTCAAATCTTTGGTTCTAATTTTGAAATACGTAATCCTAATGCAAAAAGCTCATGTGGCTGCGGCGTGAGTGTGAATTTTGATTTTGATAAGTTAGCAGTAAGTGCATAATTGGAGCAATAAATGGCAAAACAAGACGTAAATATTGGTGTTGAGGGTAATGACGGAACAGGTGATAGTATCCGTGAATCGTTTAGAAAAGTAAACGAAAACTTTACAGAACTATATGCTGTGTTCGGTGTTGGTGGACAAATTAATTTTACAACACTTAGCGATACACCTGATACTTTAACACCCAATACTATCGCACTAGTAAATGACACAGGATCGCAGGTACAATTAGCGGAACTAGCATCTAACAGTGCTTTAGGAACTGGACAATCAGACACCATTACTTTTAGTTTTAGTCAGCCTGGCAAACTAATTATATCAAGTCAATTTAAAGAAGTAGCTGACGACAATGATCCAACACTAAACGGACCACTATATGCTGCTGGATTTGGTATAGCAGGCGTAGGAATAAGCGAAGAGGCAGCAACCCTTGTTAACACTAGACACAATGCAGACGGAGTAAGTGGCATAACTGTAAATGATCTAGTTATTACCAAAGGATACGCAGATCAAAGATATATAACATCAGGGTTACCATTACGTGTAGCAGACGAACCAGCAGGCAAAGCGCACTATACGTTTACAATTAATGATTATGTAGACAACTATGTAGAAATCACTTCATATATTGATGTAGATCAAGTAACACAAACAGGCGGACATGGTTTAGAAAGTGGATCAAACGGAACTGCTTTTGTTTTCCGTTCAGAAGATACAGATCCTACTGGACTAGTTAGCGGTACAACTTATTACATTAGGGTAGTTTCACCTACAAGACTTGCATTATTTACAGAAGCTAATAAAGCGTTTGCAAGTGGTGACAGTGAATCTGATGCAGAAGATAATAAAATACTTGTTTCAGGATCTATAGATCCAGACGACATTCATACTTTAACTGATGCCTCATTGAACAACGATTTATCTGGAAACTTTTTATCAGATACAGCGTTACCAAGAGAAAGTATAACCAGACGTCAAGGCGATAGAATGACAGGTACATTGTATCTGGACGATCATCCTGGCGAACTTGCAGGACAAGGTGCGCCTAATGGTCCTGAAGATTTACAAGCCGCTACTAAATTTTATGTAGATAACACAGCATATAGCTCACCAGAAGTGCTATTTGTAAGTACAGCAGGTGACGACAGTATGCAAGGTGTTCCTCCCGGACGTGAAGGTACTTCCAATGTTTATGCATTTAAAACAATTAATGCAGCCGCACAAAGAGCTGATATTTTAATTAGAAGTGCTCCGTCTGAACCAGGCAACTATATGCAAACGCTTACACATTCATTGTTCCAAAATGATAGTGTAGTAATAGACGCAGACGTTGATTCACCTGTATTTGAACAAGCGAGATATTTGATAGAACAAAACAGACAATTTGTTCAAAAAGAAGTTATTAATTTTATTAATTTTAACTTTCCTGATTTTTCTTACAATCAAGAAATTTGCGAAAGAGACACAGGTTTAATATTAGATGCGATTGCATTAGATATTAACAGAGGACTAAACGCAAACTATCTAACCAGACAAGCTGCTGAAAGATACTATTCTAGTGTAAGTGGTAGAATTGCTGTTACAACACAACTTGACGAGACCAAAGCAGGTGTTGCTAAAGCAAGAGATATTATTGAAGCAGCATTAAGTAATAACTTACTCAATCAAAAAAATATTCAGAACAACGGTATTACAAGAGCAGTTCCAGGTGTTGTAACTACAACAACTGATCACGGTTTGGTAAACGGCAATATTGTCCTGTTTAAAAACATAGGCGGTATGAGTCAAATTGAAGGGCAAAAACTCTATGTTAAAGTCACAAATGCAACGACATTTGAATTGTTTACAGACAGCACATTAGAAATTCCTTATGATACAAGTGGATTTAATGCTCACACAAGTGGTGGTATAATTGGTACTAGATATCAAGTTGACGAAGACCAATTTTTTGACGATGGCTTAAAAGATATTGCAAGCGTTACATTAAACGATCCTATTAGGATTGAAACTACTACAGATCATAACTTAGTTGACACCGATGTTGTGCAGTTTAATGGTGTAGGAGGCACTGTTGAACTAAATGGAAATTCATATTACGCAAAACGTATTTCCCCTACAACTTTTGATTTGTATTCTGACAGTGGATTAACTGCAACTATTGATGGTACAACAGGATTTACTACTTATACATCAGGTGGTACTATTACATCGGATGCAGATGCAAGTGCAAGTGCTATTTCGGCTGTAACAGCAAAATTCAATCTTGTTAATACTATTATTGAAGGAGGTATTGACGCTGGTTCAACTGTTGTGTATGGTAGCACATATAAAATTGTTACTACCAACGGAAGTTCATCTTATACAGATCAAACCAGTCCAACAAATACAGATGCTTTACCTGGTAAAGTAATTCGAGGCAAACGTTCAGAAGCTATTGGTCAAATTGTTAGTTTTACAAATGGTGTTACAGCAGAGGCTGGTACTGATCCTGCAACTGGAGGTGTTGAACCGAACCCAACTGTATTCCAAGTTCACTTATTAAGTGCTAAAGATTTTGAACCAGGTGAACCTTTAGAATACGGTAACTTTGTTAGAAAGAAACAAGTCACTATCAGAGTTGAAAGTGGTATATACGAAGAAGATTTTCCTATTAGGCTTTCCAACAATGTTTCGTTAAAAGGTGACGAGTTTAGACGAGTAATAATTAAACCAAAAACAGAAACACTATCTCGGATTCCTAGAGTTTCTCAAAGTCCTTGGGCAAATCAATACTTTTACAGAGATAACGAGTTTGACGGTATAGATTTAAAAACAGAAGGTACACCTTTCTTAAACCAAGAAGGAACTGCACAGGGTAAATTTGGTTATCATTACTTGTATAAAGGTGATAGACCTATAAATGTTAAGCCTGCACTTTATAGTGGCAACGATGGAAACTTTGATACATCTGCAGCGATTATTGAAAGAAACAAAGATTACATTATAGAAGAAACAATTGAATTCATCGCTCAGCAATATCCCACATTGGTATATAGCGAGTCCAAATGTAGGAGAGACACTGGACTTATAATTGATGCACTTGTTAAGGATTTAGAGCTAGGCGGCGAAGAAAACATTTTAGAAGTACAAGGTAGTTATCATACACTTATTACAGATGGAACTGGTGATTACCTAACGCAACTTGGAGACAGTACTCAAGAAGTTGCAACAGAACAAGCTATTCAAAACATATCTGATTTAACAAGTAGTTTGCTTGTGGGTGTTGCGCCAACATATACTACTGGTTCATATACAGCGGGAAGCGCAAGTGTGCTTGCTGTGGAAACACCAGATATATCACTAGGTTCAGGTGAAGCTGGCACTGTAGCAACAGTTGGAGAACTAATTGATGTTGTAACATTTGTTTTTGATGTAGAATACAATCCACCTAAGCGTAATGACCAAATGGATTTATTCTTGATGAGTGATGCAACCATTATTAGAAACGTTACCTGTCAAGGACACGGTGGATTTATGTGTGTTCTCGATCCAGAAGGACAGGTTTTAACAAAGTCGCCCTACATTCAAACAGCATCTAGTTTTAGTAAAAGTATTAACCAGAAAAATTTTGCAGGTGGTATGTTTGTAGATGCATATGTTGGAAACTTGCCTACATCTATTATAGGTAAAACAAACGCATTTCAATTAAATGTTCAAAGTGCCGCAGGTCAAGGTTTAAGATTAAGACCACCACAGCTACCATGTCCGTTTTATGTAGAAGGAAGACGTTATCAAGTTAATGCTATATCTGATTATGACCAAGGTCAAGGTACAGCAACTATCTATCTTGATGCTAACTCAAATGACGGTGTAGGATATGACGAAACACAATTTGCAGATCCTATTGTTAACAGATCTATATTCTTGCAAACAGCAGGTAACAGAAGTTTACTTGCAAACGACTTTACACAGGTCAACGATTTAGGATACGGACTAATAGCAACAAACGCAGCATTCTCAGAACAAGTTTCAACATTTACATACTATTGTCAAACTGCTATGTATGCAAATAATGGTTCAGAAATTAGAGCTTTAAACTGTTCAAACGGTTATGGTAACTTTGGATTGATTGCAGAAGGTGCTGATCCAAACGAAATTCCAGATCAAGTTTTACTAAAAGATGATATGGTACAGCCTGCTAAAGTTTATACAGATGGCACATATACCAACTCATTTGACGATCCTAGCATTACTATATATGATTTGAAAAGACCACCTACATCAGGAAGTTTATTAACAATCGATCATGGTGGTGCTGTTGGCACATTAAATTATGCAATATCAGCAGTACAAGATCTAAGTGATCAAGACGGTGACGGAATATCTGGTGAGCCAAATGATGTTGTTGTTACAGGTATCAATACACTAGATGCTACAAGTGTATCTATAACAACTACAGGCGCTATGACTGGTACATGGAACGTAACACAAGATGGAACTACTGGTTCAGGCGTAGATGCTGAATTTGAAGTAGTAATTGATCACGCTGTAAGTCCTAACACAGCAATAGTTTCAGTAACTAGACTAGGTAGTGGACATGCTGCAGGAGATACGATTACTATACTAGGCGGCCAAATGGGCGGTACCGGAGGATTAAACAATCTTTCATTTGATATCCAAACTATATTTGGTACTACAGCAGGTGTTGTAAGCAACAAAGTATACAAACTAGATCTTAGAGCAGATGATGTATCTGCAGATGATTTTTATGGCACACTACAAACAGGATTGTCTTTAGATACTATTATAGAATATAGAGACAATTTCAGTCATTTGTTTACAGGAGTTAATTCTCCTGAAGATCTTGTAACAAGACCAAGTACAGCTATTAACTTTGACGAAAGTGATACTACAACATATAGAAGTATTTCGTTCCAAGGCACCGATGCATTTAGCCAATCACTTCCTGCAGATGAAGTTCTAACTACTTTTGAAGCTGGTTATGATTTTATTGATATGCAAGTATCAACAAGCAAACTAACTGGCGGTTATGGATCGACTCAAGGAGATACAAGACTTGCTATAAGTCCACTGGTTGCGGGAACTCCGGGAACTCCACAGGCTGAATATGCTGATACAGTTAGAATTGCTAGAGACTCAAGATCTCAACCTGCGCTAAATCCTGGTGATCCTGGTTATGATAGTGGTATGAGATTTTTATGGGACGGTAAAACACACGGTGTTACATACTATTCACCAGTCAGCGAATTTAACACAGCTGGTAGTATAACAGTTGTTCAAGACGAAACAATTACGCAGGCATCAAGTGGTGCTACTGGTAAAGTTGCAAAATCAACAACTGGTAACAATATCGAATTATACGACATCACAGGAACATTTGATACAACTAATCAACTGTCTGGCAGTACAAGCGGTGCATTGGGTGCTAACAGTGTGCCTAGTAGCATTGCTACCGGAACTTGGGCATTTGTCGAATTTACAGATGTTGCTGGATCGAATATTAACAGCAGCTATGGAGGTGCAGGTTTAAACAGTGCAGTTCCAGCAATTGAGAGAACACTTGCTGCAGGTGCTCATGAAGATGCAACAGCAGAAATTACTATTGCAATTTCACTTCTAAGAGCAACAGGGCATGATTTTACACAGATTGGTACAGGGTCATTTAACGATTCAAACTATCCAAATGTTATTTTGGGTGATCCTGTAAATGCACTAGCTGATTTTTACACAGACAGTGACAGTGCAACATCTGCACAAGTTTGGGAAAGACGCAAAGGTAGAGTGTTCTTTGTAAGCACTGACCAAGACGGATTCTTCCGTGTTGGTAAATTCTTTAGTGTAGACCAAGCAACTGGTGATATTACTTTTGCTGGTGAGATTGGGTTATCAAATGCAAACGCACTTGGATTTAAAAAGGGTGTTACTATTAATGAATTCTCAGCAGACGATAGTTTTGCAGATGAATCAGGTCAAGCAGTTCCCACAGAAAAAGCAGTTGGAAGTTATCTAACAAGAATACTTGGTTACAATCCTAAAACACTATCACAAATTTTAGGATCTTCGAATAGAATAGGACCAGGCTTCCTTCCACTAAACGGTGACAGTCCTATGGAAGGGGACCTAGACTTAGGAAGTAACACTATCCAAAACGTAGCTAATCCGAGCTCAGGCACAGACGTTACAAACAAAAATTATGTAGACGATAATGCTAACAGTTTTGCAAACTTAGCACAAATGCGTGACACAACTATTAGCACACCAACTTCTAATGAAATAATTGTTGCAACAGGCAAGAAAATTATTTTAACAGAACCAGAATCAGGCGGACTGTTTTCTGTAGGTGAAACACTTACAGGTGGAGGCTCTGGTGCTACAGGTACTATCATAGAAATAAACAATCGCATAGACGAGCAGTTTGGCTCAATTAGAGCTATTGTTTACACTCCATTAAGTGGATCTTTTGACGACAGTGATAGAGGTGCTAGTGCAATTACCAATGGTACTGCAAACGCTGATATAATTTATTCACCGCTACAAGCAGGAGTAGGAGGTCCATGGGACGAAGTAACTCATGCAAGTGAAGCAACTGCAAGTGACATCAACATAACAGTTGATAGAACTGCAACTGGTGCTGAGATAAACTTACAAATTGAAGCATTAGCCATTGAAAACGCAGATGTAAGCAATACTGCTGCAATCGCACAAAGCAAACTAGCAATGAACACAGCAGGCACTAGAGCAAATGCAACTGGTATTGCACAAAGTGATCTAGGACTTGCTACGTTTAAAGATACAGAATTTACCCATACAAATGGTTTTGTTGAATTACAAACTAGTTCAAGCACATCAACAGGTATTGCACCTGGAAAATTACAGCATATTGCAACTGATACAGTACTTGGTAGAAGTGCCGCAGGTGATGGCGCAGTAAGTGCAATTGGATTTGATACAATACTTGATCAAGGTGGCGCTCTTAGAGATGGAGAATTCCCTGCATATGTATCTGGTACTGACGTACTACTTAGAACTGCTGCAGGTACATACACAGTAAAAGATCTTTCTTCGGCATCAACTGGCGACACTGTTGTGTTGAGAAAAACAGCAACAACAGGAGTACAGGCTGGTGCTATTCAGGCAGAAGCATACATCATAGGTGGTGACGCTACTTACGAAGTTCTAAGTGCAAGCGGTACAACTTTACAATTTAAAACACCAGGGCAGGCAACTGTGCTAGAGGCAACAGGTACAGTTACAGCATCTCTGAACGTTGATATTCCTGGCTTAGTTAATGTTGGTAAACCTTATGTTGATCCTAGTGTAGGATCTCCAGTATTAATGACTGCTGAAAGTGGAACACAAACAAACTCAGGAAATGCAGCAGCTGGAGGTAGATCAGGAAAAGGATTTGTAGCAAGTAACTGGATTTACACAAAAGCAATTGAAGCACTAGATGAAGGTGCTAATGGCGGTACTAATTCAACTGGTATTACTTTTGGTGCTAATGTTGGATTCTCTGAAGGTGGCGCAGATACTATAGTTGCATTTACAAATGGTGCGGCAAGAGCAAGAATAAACAACAGTGGATTGCAGGTTGATGACATATCATCTCTAAGTGCTAATACAAATTTAACCCTAAGCGGTAATGGCACAGGTATTGTTACAATTAATGACGCCTTAACTGTAGATACAATTCAATCAAGAACAACAAATGCAAGTCTTTTACTAAGCGGAAACGGTACTGGTGTAGTTAGTGTGCAAGACAGCCTTATTGTTAGCGGAACATCTAATTTAAATGGATCTGTTAACTTAGGAGATGATGCAGCTGCAGACACAGTAACTTTTGCATCAAGAATAGATTCTAATATAGAACCAGACAGCACTGCAAACAATAGAAACCTTGGTGCAAGTTCAAGAAAATGGAACACAGTGTATGCAAGTGTGTTTGAAGGTACAGCAACGTCAGCACAATATGCTGACTTGGCAGAGAATTATCTTGCTGATGGAATGTATGCTGAAGGTACTGTTCTAATATTTGGTGGTGATCAAGAAGTTACTGTAACAAATACAAAAGGCAATACTAGAGTAGCTGGTGTTGTATCAACTAATCCTGCACACTTGATGAATTCAAATCTTGAAGGTGAGCATGTTGTAGCTATAGCACTACAAGGTCGTGTACCATGTAATGTACTTGGAAGGGTAGCCAAAGGTGATATGTTAGTGACTAGTGCAATACCTGGATATGCTATTGTAAATAATACTCCAGGAGTAGGACAAGTTATTGGTAAAGCTGTTGGCGCTAAAGATGATGACGGCAAAGGCATAGTTGAAGTTGTGGTAGGGAGAGTATAATGGCTAAGCAAACTATTAACATAGGAACAAGTGCAAACAAAGGCGACGGTGATCCATTAAGAACAGCGTTTGATAAAATCAATGACAACTTTGATGAACTTTATGCATCTACATCACTAGACTTAGACGCTATTGGCTCTAATATGATTCCTGACACTGATGCAACTTATGCACTTGGTAGTGCAAGTAAACAATGGACAGATTTGTATGTAAGAGATTTTGTTTATATTGGTAATGCAAGACTTCAAGCAGATGCCAACGGCAATCTTGTAGTAAACGGTGCAAGTATAAAAGTTGATGGTGATGTATCAGGAAGTATTTTTGCAGATGATTCTACACTATTAGTTGATGCTATCGCAGGTAAGATTGTTGGTCCTGTAGAACCTAGCGTTTTCAAACCGCCAATGCTGACACAAGCACAAATTGATGCACTTACGCCTACTGTAGGTATGATGGTGTACAACACAACCACAGGAAAATTTCAAGGGTATGCAGATGATGCAAATAATGACAGCACCACTGGTTGGGCAGATCTACACTAAATATGTATGTAATAGGAAAATAAAATGGCAGTAAGATATCCACTAATAGTTGACACCGCAGATAATAATAAAATTAAAGAATTACCGTCAGGTGATAGTTTAAATCTTAGTGGTAACAATATTGTTAATGTAGTTAATGTAACAGCAAGCGGTACATTAACCGTACAAAATCTTGCTGTTGAAAGCACATCTTTTACAGTTGATGGTAATAATTTAAACACTGTTGCGTTTACAGGAAGTTACACTGACTTATCAAATACACCTACACTTTTTGATGGCCAATATACATCTTTAACTGGACGACCAACTATTCCAGCAAGCATAGAGGATCTAGCTAACGTAGGTTCTACCTCACCTAACGACGGAGAAGTTTTAATTTATAACAACACTCTAGGCAGATACGAACCAGGTACTATAAATGCTAGTTTTGATACACAATTCCAACTTCAATCTATTGAAAATTTAAATGACGTTGCGTTTACAGGTGATAAAACAGATGATGTTTTAAAATTTGTAGGCGGCGCATGGAAAAATGCTAGGGTAGATTTTTCAGAACTTACAAGTACAACAAATGTTGTACAACAAGGTGATACACTTACAGGTTCACTTATTGGTGATGTGAAAGGAAGTGTGTTTGCAGACGATTCAACATTATTAGTAGATGGAGTAGGTGGAACTATTACAGGAACAATATCTAGTATAAACTGGATGGCAGCAAGTGACAGTTACTTAACTATTTCAAATGGTGGCTCTACTGGTCCGGGTCCTATACAAATTGTTGCATCAGCAAATTTAGATCTTTCTGCAGGCGCCGGACAAGTAATCAATGCAAACAGAAATATTGTAGCTGCTGAAGGCGTTACAGGTAATGTTACAGGCGATGTAATTGGCAGTGTGTTTGCAGATGATTCAACACTATTAGTAGATGGTGTAAATGGTGAGATACCTGGTTATGTAAAAATAGCAGATTTAAAAACAGCACTACAAGATGGTGCAGGTGATTATGCTGCATTTAAAGCCTGGGTAATAGCAAATTTATAACGGAGACATAAATGGCAATACAAAGCATAAACATTGGTAGCATTGCAAATGACGGGACAGGTGATGATCTTCGTGAAGCATTTGCAAAAGTAAACAATAACTTTTCAGAACTTGATAACAGAGTAACTATTGCTGACGGAAGTGATGCAGCTAATATAGGTGGCGGTACAGGAATATTTTCAGAAAAGATAGGTAATGAATTACAATTTAAAAGCATAGTTACATCAGGAATATCTATTAGTAATTCTGCTACAGAAGTAACGCTTACATCAGATGCAATAAATCAATTGATAGTAGTAAGTGATAGCGGAAGTATTGTCCTTAATAAATCTAATGCATCTTACAATTTATATGGCGGCACTAATATTGATACTAGGGTATCAGGAACACAACTCTTTGTAGATATTGATCCTACTAATTTAGTTCAATTAGACTTAAATCCAACTTTAGGTGGTAATTTAGATGCTAATCAAAACAATATTTCTAACGCAGCTACAATTACATCTGATGGTTTTGTTGGTCCGTTAACAGGACTAGTATACGGAATAGATGTTAGAGATCTTAACGGATTACTAGATGGGTTTGATTTTGGCGAAGTGCAAAGAAGTGCAACCAATCTAGTCGAGTGGTTAAATTTAACAACTGACGTAGATTATGGTAGTTTTTTAACTCCAGAAGATATTACATCCGACTTTGGTGCTTTTGTATAATGCGATAAATATACTAAAGGAGTATATTAATGGCACAAATCTGGACTGAACAATCAGGAAAGTTATTAGCAACTCTACAAGAAACTAATACAACAACCGTTTCGTTGCCTATTAGCGGCGAATATTTACCGTTAGATTCTAGTGGACTTACAGTTGCTTTAATAAGTGGTAATCTTCCCAAGGGCATGCGACTTATAAATGGCGAGATTGTTGGAACTCCTTTAGAGGTTGCTATTAATACTCTTAGCACATTTGTTTTAAGAGCTACACTAAACGGGGCTATATCAGATAGAACATTTAAAATTTTAGTAGAAGGTCCAGACGAACCAGTTTGGATTACAGAAGAAGGTGATCTTCCTGTTGGGCCTAACAATACGTATTTTATTATTGACAGTGCTCCATTAGATTTCCAACTACAAGCAGATGATCCAGATGTTTTAGCAGGAGAAGTATTAGAATATTATATTGCTGAAGGAGACGGAGTATTACCTCCCGGAATACAACTAACATCTGATGGAAGATTGGTAGGTATAGTTGAACCTATCCTTGCGTTAGAAAAAGCAGCCAAATCAGGATTTTACGATGAATCGAATTACAGTAATTTCCCTTACGACTTTGCGGCTAGATCATCTAATGGTTTTGATAGTTTTTATTATGATACAGGAATTTATGATTTATCTGTTCCAACAAAGTCACCACGAAAATTAAATAGGTATTATGAATTTACAGTAACAGTATCTGATGGAGATAATACTACTCGTAGAACATTTAAAATATATCTAGTTGGTGATGATTTCCTTAAAGCTGATAATACTTTAATGCAAGTTGCTAACGGAATCTTCACAGCAGATAATACTAATGTAAGAGTGCCAATATGGTTAACACCAGCAGACTTAGGATACAGAAGAGCTAATAATTACACAACACTATACTTAGATGTTCTTGATCCAAACACTATTGACGGTATAATTTATTACGAATTAAAATCAAAAAATGATGATAATTCCGAAAGTATTTTGCCTCCAGGATTGGCACTAGATCAATCAACTGGAGAACTAGCAGGAAACATTCCCTACCAACCGGCGGTTACAAGAGAATATAAATTTACAGTTGAAGCTATTAGATATGCTGTAGATACAGATACAGTAGCTCTTGTAACTTTTGCATTTTATGAAGCAAGTGTTGGAGACACAACTTTAAGGATTAATAAACTCAATACGTATTCTAAATATGCAGTTGGACAACAATTTACTATTAATCAGAACACTTATTCTGTAACAGCAATTGATGCAGAATCTAACCTTGATTACGATACAATTACTTTAGATAAAGCATTAATTGAAAAAATAGATCAAGGAACTAGTATTAACCTCGGAACAATTGAAACTAGCAATCCTGAAGAATCTCGTAAATCAAAAACCTTTACAGTCAAACTACTTGGAGAAATTGACAGTACAATCAACTGGAATACTGATAGTAATTTAGGAACAATTAATTCAAATTACATAAGCACTCTTTTTGTTAGTGCAACAACGACTGTTCCAAATGCAAGATTACTATACACACTAGAAAGTGGTAGTCTGCCGCCAGGATTAACTTTATCCTATGATGGTGAAATAATAGGAAAAATTAATAGTTTTGGCACAAGTGAAAATCCTGGACTAACAGTTTTTGATAGTCAAAATTTTAAATTAGATAATAACACTACAAGCATAGATAGAGAATTTAGTTTTACTGTTAAAGTTAGAGACCAGTTTGGTTATAGTGCAATTACAAGAACATTTAATCTAACAGTAACAGACCCAGATGATAAATTATATAGTAACTTGTTTATGCGTCCTATGTTAAAACAAGATCAAAGAACTGCATTTGAAGATATTATAAGTGATACTAGTTTATTTGATAGCGATTACATCTATCGTCCAAATGATAAAAACTTTGGTCTACAAAAAAATATGCAAATGCTTTTGTATTCTGGTATAGAAACTAAGACTGCTGATTATTATGTAAGCAGTTTCGCAAAAAATATAAAAAGAAAACAATACAAATTAGGTGAAATAAAAACAGCAATAGCAAAAACTCCGGGCACACAAGATATAATTTATGAAGTGGTTTATGTAGAGGTTATTGATCCAGCTGATTCTGAAAACGGTGATGTAAGAACTAAGTTTAAAATTAAAAATAAACAAGAAAATTTAGTTAATAGTGTAAAATATGAGCAACCAGAAGGAAGCCCTGAATTTTTAGAACCTAGTAATTTTGTAATAGGTACACGAAGATTTGGAGACGTAAAGTTTCGCCTCGTTCCTACATTAAAAGTAGGCACAAGAACAGTAGATGTAACTGTAGAAACAGCCGGTTTAATAAGTATTGGCATAAGAGATGGTGTAGATCTTGAATCAAATATTACAGTTGGTAACTTTGAACCGTTTAGATTTAGACCAGTTCCTGAAAATACTCTAAAAGTAGACAGCGATGCTTTAACTATTGACGGGTCTAATGATCAAACTAGATATATCAGCAGTATAAACAATGCGAGAAAAGCATTAAAACAAATAGGAGAAACAGAAGTAAACTTCCTTCCGCTTTGGATGCGTACATCGCAGCCTGGAAGCATAAGTATACTTGGTTACACAAAAGCAGTTCCATTATGCTACTGTAAGCCAGGAACAAGTTCTGTTATAGCAACAGCTCTAAAAAATAGAGGAATTAAATTTAATCAATTTGATTTTGATATTGATCGAGTGGTAATAGATAGTACAACGGGTAATTCAGCTGAACAGTATATAGCGTTCGCGAATTTTAAAATCAATGTTTAACAACGATAAATAATATGGAGACATAAAAAATGGCAAGTAATATAAATTCTACAGATATAGACGCTTTATATCCAGTAGCTGGACAAGACAATGATAGTCAGGGATTTAGAGATAATTTTTCTACTATAAAAAATAGTTTTGCTACCGCAGCAACTGAAATAACAGCATTGCAAGATAAAACAGCAGGAGTAGCCGCAACAGCGATTGAAGAAAACGGAAGTGTTGTTGGAGGCGATTGGAGCGGGTTTTATATACAAGATGCAAATTTTAGAGCAAATGTAGAAGAAGTATATAACATTGGTAACGTTTCTGCTAACCAAAACGTAAACTGGACCAACGGTCATTATCAAACTGTGCAAGCAGGAGCGGATATTACATTATCGCTTACTGACTGGCCTGCTAGTGGCAAATTA
>Ga0255768_10003604_pt1 | contig 15349 bp, 20 predicted proteins | sample 071ome_33_FD_179983 | JGI IMG/M metagenome (GOLD analysis project Ga0255768, IMG submission 179983) | Coastal salt marsh microbial communities from the Groves Creek Marsh, Skidaway Island, Georgia - 071412AT metaG (version 2) | ecosystem: Environmental > Aquatic > Marine > Intertidal zone >...
TCGCTAGGTCATACGGCCTCGGTCATTGTTTCTTTAACAGGAAACAATATTCAATTTAGCGAAGGTACAATTACAAGAAAAGCAGAGCTATCTGATATACCTGGCAATACTTTTGCAGGCGCACCTTTTGCTGCACAAGAAGAAGAAAGTCGAGAGGCAATTCTTACAGGTTTAAATGTTTCTAGTGAAGCAGGAAGTATAGCCACTCAGACAGATAACATTATTCCTGTTGCAGGTCTAGGAATAGACATGGAACTAGGAACTGCTCAAGGTATTGGATTAGCTGTTGCTACTCCGACTGGTCTTGAGATTGAGTCTGACGAAGGTAATCTTACAACTCAGACAGATAACATTATTCCTATCACAGGTTTTGGACTTACTTCTACAATTAACTTAGTAGGAATTGTAGCAGGAGGTAGTGTTTCTGTTGTTGCTCCTCCAGATATTATGGATGCGTTTGTTGGTGACGCAACCATTGCAGCTAACTCAGATATTTTACCAACAGGTGTAGAAGCAGAAGCAGATACAGGCACTCTTGGTATGGCAGGAGACGCTTTAGTTACACCAACAGGTGTTGCTTCTTCTTTCTCTGATGGCACACCAACAATTATTACTGGTACAGGAATCATTGTATCAGTTACAGGCGTTTCCATGCAGTTTAGTGAAGGAACTGAAACGATTGCAGGTAGCGCAGTAGTTACACCAACAGGTATTGAAATTTCAGCTTTTGTTGGTAATATGAGATCAACCCCATGGGCAAACGTAGTAACAAACGCAAATAATACGTGGACACCCGTGGCAGCATGAGGTATAAAAAAACATGGCATTCGCAGTAGCAGATAGAGTCAAAGAGACTTCAACAACTACAGGTACAGGCACTCTTAATTTAGCGGGTGCAGAACCTGGTTATCAAACATTTGTAGCAGGAGTAGGAACAGGTAATGTTACCTATTATGCTATTACAAACAGAGCTACTTCTGAATTTGAAGTTGGTATTGGTACAGTAACCGATGCCACTCCAGACACTCTTTCAAGAACAACTGTTATTTCTTCATCAAATTCTGATGCCTTAGTCGATTTCTCCGCAGGTACAAAAGACGTTATTTGTACTCTTCCTTCTGAAAAATCTTATGTTTTAGACAATGCAGGCAACACATCTATTTCAGCAAATTTAACAGCAACCTTATTCTCAGGATCAGGTGCTTCTTTAACAAATATTAATGCATCGAATGTAGCTTCGGGAACTTTACCTGATGCTCGTTTCCCTGCAACTTTACCAGCTTTAAATGGATCAGCGTTAACTGATTTAAATGGATCTAACATCGCATCAGGAACTGTACCTAATGCAAGACTAGACGCTCAATTACAAGATGTTGCAGGATTAGCAACTACAAGTGGTAAAGTAATTCAAGGTGATGGATCTAACTTTACTCTCACCGCTTTTACTCTTCCAACAGCAGATGGTTCTGCTAATCAAGTTTTACAAACAAATGGCTCAGGAGCAGTTTCTTTTGCAACCATATCTGCTGACATTACAGGCGTTACTGCGGGTAATGGTTTAACAGGTGGTGGCACATCAGGTGATGTTAGTTTAGCTGTTGGAGCAGGAACAGGTATCGATGTTACTGCTGATGCAGTCGCTGTTGATGTATCTGACTTTATGACCAATGGTTCGAACAACAGAGTTCTAACAGCCACAGGCACTGATGGTATGAACGCTGAGGCCAACATGACTTTTGATGGCTCAACTTTAGCGGTCGCAGGAGGTGCAACCTTTACTGCCAATGTATCTTTATCTGATAATGACTATATAAGATTAGGTAATTCACAAGATTTACTTATTTATCATGACGCTTCCAACTCAGTTGTAAGAGACAATGGAACTGGAGATTTGGTTCTCGGAGGCAACAATGTACTTATTCGTAATGGTGGATTAACAGAAACTTATATAGACTGTAATGTAAATGGCTCAGTAGATTTATATTACGACAATTCAAAAAAATTCGAAACCACATCGACAGGTGTATCTGTTACAGGTACTTTAGTTGAAACATCAAGTATCGCTTACAAAGAAAATGTACAGCCTTTAGATTTCAATGATGCTATCTACAATGTTAATGCTGTGAAGTATGACAGAAAAGACGGATCATCAAAAGACGAAGTCGGTGTGATTGCAGAAGAATTATACAAAGTATTACCAGACTTAGTAGAGTGCAAAGATGGTAAACCAGAAGCAGTCAAATATACAAAGATGACTATGTATCTTTTAGAAGCACTCAAAAAACAAAACCAAGAGATTCAAGAACTAAAAGCAAAACTGAACTAATTTCTTGTTAGAAGAATTTAAAGCACCTGAAGAATTAGTAGATAAACTCTTAGATACATTACTTATTTTCAAACGAAGTAATTTAAGAATACCTAGTGATACTTGCACAATTAATGGTTTTCAAACTCCCAATATTTTTAGATATAGTTTTACTAAAGAACTTAAAGAACAATTGTCAAAACTTATTAATAAAGACTTAAATCTTTTTCACGTTCATTTAATTGAATACGTTGATAATGGAGAACAACTTGTACATAATCACGAAAGAACGGAAGACTATTCATTTGTGTTATATCTAAATGATGCTGATGGTAACACCGTGTTTGAAAACATTGGTGAAGTAAAACCTGAGAGAGGTAAATTAATATTCTTCAAAAGTGATCTTATGCATTATGGAAAACCAAGTATAAAAGGAAAAAAAGTAGCAGTCGGAGCTTTAAAAGTAAAAGAGTGAAAAGAAATATTATAGTAGGTCTTCATACCTTTTTTCATGACGGAAGTATTTTTACATTTGATAAAGATACTGGAGAAACAAGATATTTAAAGTTTGAAAGAATATCTGGAGTCAAAGGTCAAAAACATAATAATCTTCGTTCTTGGGTGAAGTATTTAAATCATATTGGATATGTTCCAGAACAAGTTGATACAGTCTGGTTAGCGCAAGGCTCTAACATGCTTATAAAAGGTAATGTTCACGATATGTATCCTGCTGAATATAGATTGGTAGATCATCATGTTTGCCATCAATATAGTGGTAATGAGATTAATTCTTTAGTTATTGACAATGTAGGAAGTCAATACGACTGTTTTACTATTTTTAAAAGAAGACAACAAAAATTAAAATTAGATATTCATAATCATCCCTCGTTAGGTCGATCTTTAGAAGTAATGTGGATTTGCTGGTTTATTGGAGGAAAGCCAGCCGATAATGAAGAAGAACAATTTGCAGGACATACAATGGCGTTGCATGGTTTTGGTGAAGATCACTCACATTTAATAAGACCACAAATAATAAATAGAACCTTTGAAGAGTTTCAGGTTTTTGCAAAAAATTTTAAAGGAATTCCTCAAGAACAAGTGTGTAATAATTATATTACCTCTCTTCATTACTATTGGTATAAAAAAATAAAAAGACATTTGAAAAATTATTTTACAAAAAAAGACCGTATTTCATTTACAGGTGGTGTTGGACATAACATTGTTGTGAATACTTTACTTAAAGAAGATTACCCTCATTTCGAGCCAGTGCCTCACTGTGGTGATGAAGGCACATCAATAGGAGCTTTAATTTGGGGTATAAGAACAGGAAGAAGAATATTAAATGCTAAATTAGATTTTAAGACAATGCATCAGTGGGATGAAAACTTTGGCTATGCATCAAAAGAAACAATTCAAAAAATAGCTCAGTTTTTAAAAGAGGGAAAACTTGTCATGTGGGGACAAGGATGGGGAGAGATTGGTCCTAGAGCTCTAGGGTTTAGATCAATCCTTATGGATCCTTGTGTAGAAAATGCAAAGCAAGTTATTAATGATAGAATTAAAAAAAGAATATGGTTTAGACCGTATGGAGCAAGTGTTCCTACAGAATGCTACAAAGACTATTTTGAATTAGGGTTTGAAAGTCCTTGGATGTTATATCAAGCTAAAGTCAAGGATCCTGTTAAATTTAAAAATATTACACATGTTGATGGGACTTGTAGAATTCAAACTGTCAGTGTGGACCATAATCCTCCTTATTTGAAACTTTTAAAAGAGTTTGGAAAATTATCAGGATATCCTGTACTTATAAATACTTCAATGAATTTGCCTGGAAAACCTATTGTAGGTACAAAAAAACAAGCTAAAATAATGTTTGACAACTCTCAGGCTGACATATTAGTTATGGGGGATGACATTTACACAAAATAAGGTATAAATAATTATGGCCAGTACGTATTCAGATAGATTTAAACTAGAATTAATGGAAACGGGTGCTAATGCTAACACTTGGGGAAATAACACCAACACTAATTTAGAGACTGTTGACGCTTTCAGCGCAGGTTATCTTTCAAAAGATGTCGGTGGTTCAGCCAATGTCACCTTATCGACTAACAACGCAGATCCGACAGCAGATGCCTCTAACAAAGTCTTAGATTTAAATGGCACGTTAACAGCAAATATTCATGTGTTTATTCCTGCCACTGAAAGTAATTATGTTGTTTTTAATAATACTTCTGGTTCTTTCACTCTAACCGTAGCTGCGACAGGTCATAGTGCTAATGGACTTGCAGTTACTCAAGGTGAATATGCTTACCTTTATTGTGATGGAGCATCGAATTATAATGTAAAAAATTCTTTATCTCGTTTATCGGGAGATGTTACGATCGGTGGCACAATCACTGAAGAGTCAAGTATAACGCTTAAAGAAAACATTAGACCAATAGATAATTTAAATGGTTTATATGAGATTAAGGGCTATAAATATGATAAAATAGATGGATCTCAAAAAGATGAAACTGGATTTATTGCTGAAGAAGTTTACAAACATTTGCCTGAATTAGTGCAATTAAAAGATGGAAAACCCGAATCAGTAAAGTATACTAAAATGACAACCTATTTATTGGAAGCAATAAAGGAATTGAAAACAGAGATAAATATGTTAAAAAGGAAAAAGTAAAAAAATGGCAAATCTAGTATCAACAACATTTACAGGTGACGTTAGCTTAAACGGAAACGGTACATTAAGAGCTAACGGTCAAGTAGACGCAACAGCGTATACAGGTAATGGAGCAGGTCTTACAGGCGTTGATCCATTTGAAGCAAACACATCAATGATCTTTAATCAAGCTTCTGCACCGACTGGTTGGACTAAACAAACAGGAACTGCTTTAGCAAACACTGCGATGTCAATCGTAACAGGTTCAGGTGGCGGAACTGGTGGTTCTGATTCCTTTTATTCAACTTTTGCAAGTTCTAGAAATACAGATATAGGTAGTGCGACTGTTTCAGTACAAGGATCTGTTGGAGGCACGACTTTGTCTACACCTACAATTGCTTCACACAATCATCCAAGACCAGGTTTACCCACAGGTAACTTTGGTAACAATCAATCTCCAAATAACTCACAGCCAACTAGCTTCCACCCTTCATTAGGTGTTGGTCTTAATAATGTTTCAGGTAATGAGCGTATTCAACAGAATCCTCAATCACCATTTAATTTAGGCAACGCAGGTGGTGGTGGATCTCACTCACATCCATTTAGTGTTTCAAGTTCATCTTTAGGTGGTACAATTTCAATGCCCGCCATGAATGTTAAATACGCAAACGTAATTGTCGCTAACAAAGATTAATGCCCATATTTGATCCTGATGGGAAGTGTCCACTTCTTAATAAGAAGTGCATAAAAACTCAATGTATTTGGTATAACATGTTACAAGGAACACATCCGCAAACAGGTGCTCCTGTTCAAGAATGGGGATGTTCAATCGCTTGGTTACCCTTACTTCTCGTAGAAAACTCTAGACATATCCAAGGTACTCAAGCAGCTACAGAGTCTTTTAGAAATGAGATGGTTAAAGGACAAAATATTATGAATAATATTTTAGCTGCGAATCCACAAACTAGAAATGAGATGAAAAAACTTGGAAATATATTTGAAAAAATAGGAAATCATCAAAAAGCAATTCAAGAAAGTAATCCTAACTTAGAGGATGAAACTATTAGACAATTAAGCAATAATAAGGTAAAAGTTAAGAAAGGTAAAAAGGTAACTAAAGATGGCAACAACCGTAAACAACACAACAGCAAATAGTAGAATTACTATTATCTTTGATGCTGCTGGCGCTTTAGATGGCGACGGTCCTGCGGCTGGAACAGGGAACACTGAGTCAGACGTTTACATAGATAATACTTTCTACTCTAATATACGTTCACACACAGAGATTGATGCTAATGTTCATGCATTGCAATGGAACGCTACGACTAATACAGGTGAAATAGAGTATACTGATAATAGAGAAAACTTGTCTATTTCTTCTTTTCCACAGTGGGCTACTAATGTTGTAATTAGATGTGAGGCAGAAAATACTTGGCAAACTGCATATCAAGCTAATATTGCATCTCAACATTCAACTGAAGCTGCAAAAGAAACACCTGATCCTGATTTTACTGCAAACACATCGATGGCTTCTAGTCATGCAGATACAGAAAGAAACACCTATCTTTCTGGACACAGCATTACTTTTTAGTGAAACAGCATATTCTGGAAATAAAGAAATTCATTCCTAATGAATTTTGTAAAAAAATAATTTCATATTTTGATCAAGAGCTTGAAGTTGCCGCTATTGTTGGTGGAGTGGCTAACAGAGATATAAGAAATTGTGAAATTAAAGATATGATGAAACCAAAAACATTTGGTGAAAATATCATGAGTAAATATGTACAATCAAAAATATTTGAAGCAGCAGCATTTTACAGAAAAAACGTACATAAACATTTTGATCCAACACAAATAAGTCAGTGTGATTTATTAAAATATGAGTGCAATAGTCACAAAGTCGGATATGACTTTCATGTCGATATGGGGTATGGAGCGTTACCGAGACAATTATCTGTTTCTATATGTTTAAATAATGACTTTAAAGGCGGAGAGTTTGTTTTTGATTTACCTGATGAAAAGATTCAATATCCTCAAAATGTTGGAGACTTAATAGCTTTTCCTTCTAATTTTCTTTTTCCTCATCAAGTAAATAAAGTAACAGAAGGAACCAGATACGCAGTGGTATCTTGGGTTGTATAATGCAACATCCTATTTTTATTAAAGAGTTTCTTCCTGAAGAAATTCTTAATGTAGCGTATAGCTATTGTGTAATTAAATATTCAGCTACAAAAAAATTTAATGTCGATAATCAGTCTTCAAGTTTAATAGGAGAATATGCAGATCCTTTAATGGAAACATTATTAGATATGAGCACACCAGTAATTGAAGAAAATGTAGGAAGAAAGCTTTTTCCTACATACTCTTATCTTAGAATATATGACTTAAACTCTGATTTAAAAATACACACAGATAGACCCTCCTGTGAGTATACAGTAGCGCTATGCTTAGGATCTCTTCCAAAAGAAGTTCCTTACGAAATTTTTATAGGTGAAGAAGATCCCTCTTCAGATTATAAGTATTATGATTCAAACACACTTAAATTTAATAGATATAGAATAGACCATAAAATAGATATGTTTCCGAACAACGCTGTTGTTTTTCAAGGTCAAAACAAAATTCACTGGAGAGAATACTGTAAGCATGATCATTTCATTACGGTGTTTCTACATTATGTTGATCAAGAAGGTAAATTTGCAGAGCACAAGTTTGATAAAAGATCAAACTTAGGAGAAGAATCCTCTTCAAAAAAATAATGACTCCAATCACTTTTGACAAGTTTTTACCAGATCAGGTCGTATCTCTGCTTTATAATTATATGATTATTAAAGGCTCATCTCACAAAGACTGGACTAATAATCCAGGAACATCCAAATCTTTGATAGGCTACTATGGTGATGCTTTGATGGAAACAATTTTAGATATGTCTACTCCTGTAGTTGAAAAAGCTTTAAATAAAAAACTGTGGCCTTCTTACTCTTACGTAAGGATTTATGATAAAGAATCAGATTTACCCGCACACATAGATCGTAAAGGCAGTGAATATGTTTTATGTTTAGGTTTGGGCAGTGATCCAATTGATAAAGCCTACCCAATTTATATTGGCAGTAAGGATGAAGAACAAGATTATATTTATCAAGACGTACACAATGAAGATTGTGCTTTTAAAATTGAAAACAAATTTAATATGTTACAAAACAACGCCATTTTATTTTCAGGACAAGACAAATTTCATTGGCGAACAAAATGTAAACATGATCATTTTATTTCTTTGTTTATGTTTTATGTTGATCAAGATGGTAAACATGCAGATCAAAAGTATGATGGCAGAACTAATTTAGGAGAACCCTCTGTAAGGTAGTATGTTTCAAAATAAAATAGTTTTTAAATCTTTGTTTAAAGGTTTTGTAGCCGAACCTCAACCATCAGTTTTACATTTACCTGAACATTACAAAAAATTAAAAAGTTTTTTAAATGATAGTGTAACTTCTGTTACTGTGAAAAAATGTATACCTTTTCTGGATGCATTAACCGTAGGATATATCATACCATTTCCAGTGGATATTCGTTTTCTATATGATAAAGAACAAGAAAAAGTTGTTTGGGAGCTTAGTGATGTTATAAATTCCACAGTTATGAGCCATAATATTAGACCTTCAGCTCATGAAAACTTTCAAATGCCACAAGATCTTAGGTTTCCAAATAGAACAGTTGAAGCTGTTTTTAAATGGATGAACTTATGGAAAATCATAACTCCACCTGGTTATAGTTGTATTTTTACGCAACCTTTTAATAGAGTTAATAATTTTAAAATTATTGATGGTATTGTGGATACAGACACTTTTGATGCAGAAATTAATTTTCCCTTTTATTGGACTGGACCCATTGACAAACCTTATGTTTTAAAGCAAGGCACACCTATGGTTATGGTTATCCCTTTTAAAAGAGAAAAATGGAAGATGAAGCTTGAACTGGAGAAATTTGATGCTGTAAAGCATGACTTGAAAGTTTTGAAAAGAATGTCAAAAATATTTGATAACTATAAAACTAAGTTTTGGAATAAAAAGGAGTATCGATAATGATAAAACCAGAAGAGCTAAAAGATAAGAATTTTAAAATTTTTCTAGGAATGCCCATGTATGGTGGAATGCTTACTGAAAATACAATGCATGGTCTATTGCAATTACAGCAATGGTCTTTTTCATCAGGTGTAGGAATGAGAGTTCAAACTATGGGTAACGAAAGTCTAATTACTAGAGCTAGAAATACCATTGTATCTATGATGATGGACCAAACTGATTATATATCAACGCATTTGCTTTTTATTGATGCAGATATAGGTTTCAGTGCTGAGAACATTAAAAGATTAATTTGCGCAGATAAAGATGTGGTATGTGGTATCTATCCTCGAAAACACATACATTGGGAAAAAGTTATTGATGAAATGAAAAAGAATCCCGATATTACAGAAGATGAGTTAGAAGTTAAATCTTTGGGATATAATTTAAACTTTGATGATCCTTACAATATTAAAATGGAGAATGGTTTTTGTAGAGTTAGTGAAGCTGCCACAGGAATGATGTTAGTAAAAAGAGAAGTTTTTCGTACTATGATGAAAAAATTTCCAGAGCGTAAATATGATTCTGATCAAATAATTAATGGTAAGTCTTTTAGATCGGATAATTGTTACGACTTGTTTGCTGTTGGACCTTATGAAACCAGTGGTAAGAAAAGATATTTATCTGAAGATTATTATTTCTCAAGACTATGGCAAGAATGTGGTGGAGAGATATGGGCAGATATGGCAATGCCTTTAACACATTTTGGTAACAGAGCATTTAAAGGACATGTAGGCAGTCTTGTGGCTAAAAAAGATGATTGAACAAGTAGTTTATAAAGAATCAATATTTTTAAACGATTACACTGGAGATACTAATATTATACAAAAACACATAGATCATATTTTAACTTTTGATAAAGGAAGGGTGATCAGTAATCGAGGTGGTTATCAAAGTAATTTTATTACTTTTGGCTTTGAAGATTTAATTAAATTTGCAATAGATAGTTTTGCAATTATTGGTAAAAAAGCTCAATTAGGTGCTTTTTGGTTAAACGTTAATTCAGGAAACAGCTATAATGAGTTACATGTTCATCATCTAAGCGAATGGTCTGCTGTTTATTACCACAAAGTTTGTTGTGAAAAGCCCACTACTGATTTTCATCATTTAGTACCCTCAGTCCAAAGCGATACTTTTTCTTTAATACCTGTTGAAAAACGTATGGCTTTTTTTAGTGGAATGACACCTCATTCTGTTAGTTCATGTGGTGGTGAAAATCATGAAAGAATTACATTAGCTTTTAATTTTCATATTTTATAGTATATTGGCACAATGCCATTAGTTAATTTTAGACCAGCACCAGGCATCAATAAAGAAGTAACCGACTACACAGGCGAAGGCAAGTGGACAGACGGTGATAATGTACGCTTTTTTCAAGGATTGCCACAAAAGATCAAAGGATGGGAGAAGTTTATCTCTACAACTTTGGTGGGTGTTGCTCGTGATCAACACGCTTGGGTAGCTTTAGATGGCACAAGATATGATGCTATAGGTACAGATAGAAAATTATATGTTTTAGAAGAAGGGCTAGCCTACGATATTACCCCTATTCGAAGAGGACCTACTTCTCTTACAGATCCTTTTACTACTAACGCAACAACTTCAGTATTAGTTACGGACTCAGGGCACGGTTGTGAACAAGGAAGCTTTGTAACCTTTGATTCTTTTTCAACAATTGATGGCTTAGATATGAATAATGAATTTGAAGTAACGTCAGTAGTTAATGCTTCTGCTTATGTTGTTACTCATACATCAACTGCTTCAGGATCAACTGCTGGTGGTGGAGGTACTGGTAATGCTAATTATCAAATCAACCCTGGTCCAGAATTTTCTACTTCTGCCTATGGTTGGGGAACTGATAATTGGAGTGCGGGAGCATGGGGTGAGCCTTCCACAGTATCTAATGTAACCTTAGAAGCAAGACAGTGGGCACTTGATAATTTTGGCGAAGACTTGATTGCCACACAACTAAACGGTGGTACTTATCAATGGGATACATCTGTTGGAGTTTCAACAAGAGCAACAGCCGTTGCTAACGCTCCTACTGCCTCAAGATTAAGTTTAGTTTCTACACCTGATCGACACTTAGTGATCATGGGAACAGAGAATACAATTGGAGATACTAGCTCCCAGGATGATTTACTTATTCGTTTTTCTGATCAAGAGAATATCACTGAATATCAACCAACAGCGGAAAATACTGCTGGTTCATTACGAATTGCTGATGGATCAAAAATAGTGGCTGCTGAAAGATCAAGAGGTCAGATACTAATCTGGACAGATACATCTCTGCACTCAATGCAATTTATTGGTCCACCCTTTACTTTTGGTCTACGTCAACTAGGTCAGAATTGTGGAATCATTGGTAGTCATGCAGGAGTTGATTTAAATGGTGTCAGCTATTGGATGTCACAAGATTCTTTTTATCTTTTTGATGGTACAGTCAAAAAACTACCTTGCACTGTAGAACAATTTGTATTTAACAATATCAATCAAACAGCGGCAGAAAATGCTTTTGTAGGACATAATGGTGAATACAATGAAGTTCTGTGGTTTTATCCGAGAGAGGGTTCATCACAAATCAACGCTATTGTAGCTTACAATTATTTGGAGCAAACATGGTGGACAGGAACATTATCTCGAACAACTTGGATTGATCGTGAGGTCTATGATAATCCTATTGGAACAGAGTATGATGCAACTGCTACAGCTAACAACGAAACAATTTTAGGACTGACTAATGGAGCAACACAAGCTTATCTTCATGAAACTGGCAATGATGCTGACGGACAAGCGATGGTGGCTTATGTTAAATCTGGATCAGTAGAAATAGGTGATGGTAATGATATTCTTTTCGTACAAAAACTAATACCAGATATTCAAAATCAATCTGGTGTTTTGAATATGGATTTAGAATTTAAATACTATCCAAACAATAGTAATAGCGTTATTAAGACCACGACTTTTACAGACTCAACAGACTTTGTTAGTTTGCGTGGAAGAGGCAGAGAATTTACAGTTAATGTCGTATCTAATACAGCAGGAACTGCATGGAGATTGGGAACACAGCGTTTTGACATACAACCCGACGGTCGAAGATAATTGATAAAATTTAATAAAGAATTAAATCTAGATATTACCAAAGTGAATCATCAAGAGGGAGTCGTTGATCATTTAGATGTTTTAGATTTTAATCGTTTCTTCTTCTTATTAGATAGAAACGAAGAAAATTTTTTTCAGAAAAGAGAACACGCTTGTAAACTAACAAGCTTTCAAGTTACACAAGAAGGTCAACAATTTGAGTCAGCAGTAAAAAACATTTTTGATTATAAAGGGGAAAAGATGGACACTTATGTGTTTTCTTCTTTTTGTAAAAAAGGTATAACTCCCAATCACCATGACGATATGACAGTATTTTTGATACCTACATATGGAGACGTGGTTTACAGTGTCTACAATGAGAAAGAGCAACATTATTTTTTATTAAAAAAAGGGGACTTATTGGTGATACCAAGAAATGTAGTGCATTCAGCAATACCACTTAACCCTAGAATAGTTGTGAGTGTTGGTGTATATAATTAAATATGGCAAAATTAACCTTACAAAGATTTCCCGATCCTCGACCTGAGTACGATGCTCAACAGGCTGCGGAACTCATTCGACAATTAGAGGAAATGATTCAACAGTTAAATACTCAATATACCCAAGACACACAAGAGGAGTCCACAAGAAGATCGTGGTTTTTTAGTTAATGGCAGACGTATTTAGAAGATTTACACAAAAGGCAGCTAATACTGATGTCATTACTATTTTTACAGTGCCAACTGCAAACGTAGCAGCGACACCTCCAACACCTGTTTCTACATTTATTGTTAAGACAATTGTTCTTCATAACGACTCTGGTTCAGGTACTGTTAACGCAAAAATAACTCATAACAATGGAACAACTGATGTCGAAATCAATAATATTGACGTTGCTCATGGTTCTACACAACAGCTTAACGGACCTTTTGTTTATGAAGCAGGAGACTCATTAAAAATACAAGCAAATAGCGCCGATCTTACTTCTGATATTTCTGTTTTGGAGATTAAAGCACAACAATAATGAAATTCTATACATTTGGTATACAACGCACGTGTACCAATTTTGCTAAACAATTAATTCTTACTAATTTTCATTCCGAGTGGGGCAATATTAATGACTTTGGTCATTGGTCTTGGAAACATTCTCCTGACGCAGAACAAGCAACAGCTAATTTAGATCAAAACACTCCCCTCATCTTTTGCTATAAAACACCTTTAATGTGGATGGAAAGCATTATTAGAAATGATGTCGACTTCATCAATAGGTGGGGACTGGCACAATATCCCGATTATCATGATCAAGAGCTTCTATGGGAAAACGCTCTTTATAAATTTAGTATACCCATGGCCATTGAAAAATGGATTGAGTTTCATGTTGAATGGATGAAATTTATTCATCGATCTAATTTTGTAATCATGAATCAACGCAAAATGTGTGATCAACCAGGAGCTGTTGAAGTATTGTCGAATATTGAAAACAAATGCAAGATGATAAAAAAATCACCTAATTGGACCTTATTCACCAATAATGTTGATTATCGTGTAGCTCAAACTGACAAGGATTTTGATGAGAGAAAAAAGAACTATTTAGACAATAAAACAACTAAACTTACATCGAAACAGATAGAGTATATTACAGCTAAAATACCTAACGAAATCATTGATTTCTACGAAAACTAACTATAAAACTATAATATGGCAAAAATTATAGATGAACCAATCATCTTACGCTATGAATACGACATTGAGGGCAATCAAGTCCCAGTGTATAGCTGTAGGGTCGAAACAACAATTACTAATACAAGAACTGGCGTAGAGTATAGCTCTCATGAAGAGTGTCAGGCAGACATTGATAATGCTGATACGGATACCACAGAAGCCGATATTAGACGAGATGTGAATGTCATAGCACCTAAATTATTTACTGGAGCGGTAACACCGAAGAACTAAAATGTTTAAAAAGATTTTCTCAGCAGCAAAAAATCTTCTTAAAAGTCCTGTTGGGCAACTTGGAATAGGCTTACTTCTTCCCGGTATGGCTCCTTCTTTCGCTGCTATGAGTAAATTAGGTGGAATCAAAGGTGCCTTAGGTGGTATCGGAGCTTTCGCTGCACAAAACCCCATGCTAACTCAAGCTGCCGCTGGATTATTAGGCGGTGCTAAACCTGCTGACGTTTTAAGAAACGTGGCCTACGGAACAGCCGCAGGAGGTATTCGTAATATGATGCAACCTGGTGGAACTTTTATGGGTGGTGTTCAAAAAAGTTTAGGCATGACACCTAGTGTAGGAACGGGTGCAAATGTTCCCACAAGTTCTGGTGGCATTCAAGGTGGTATGAGTGGTTCATATGGAATGAATATCGCTGAAGAAGCTGCAAAGCCAGGTTTCTTAGAAAGATTTGGTTTAATAAATCCTGCGGGTAAAACATTCTTTGATAAGTATGCACCTCTTTTAACTCTTGGTCAGTTAGGTGCTACAGTTGCTGCGGCAGCTTTAGGTGAAGACCAAGCAAAATTATTATATGACCCAACAAAAAATCCATACATAGGAGCTGGTAGAGAAGACGGAAAAAGTTTTTATGAAGATATTAATCCAGTTTATTCTGCTGCGGCAGAAGCAGAAGGTATGAAGAGGGGAGGAGTGATGGACTTTCCTGAAAAAGACGGTATGATTGATGGTCCAGGCAATGGTCAATCTGACGATATCCCTGCAATGCTCTCCGACGGCGAATTTGTAATGACGAAACAAGCAGTAATGGCTGCTGGTAACGGTGATAGAGAAAAAGGCACTAAAAAAATGTATGAAATGATGTACTCTTTACAGGACAAAGCAGAAAATATGGGGATAGGTAAATTCTAATGACACCACAAGAACTTCAAGATTTAATAGCACAGAATTATGGCAACGTAATTGAGGGAGCCGCTGATTTAACTGCTAATGCAAATGTTTCTATTCCTACTGCAAATGTAGCTGGTATTGATCCTTTATTGACAAAAGCAGGTAATGTGGCTTCTAATATTGCATCAGGAGCTTCAGGTTACTTTGGTAATGCAGCAAACTACATGGCAAACGTTTCAGGGTCCATGGCCAACGCATCACAGCTTGCAAATGCTTCAACCGCTGCCTACGATCCACAGGCTTACAAAGCTTTCATGGATCCTTATCAACAGGAAGTCATTGATAAA
>Ga0255768_10003608_pt1 | contig 15345 bp, 26 predicted proteins | sample 071ome_33_FD_179983 | JGI IMG/M metagenome (GOLD analysis project Ga0255768, IMG submission 179983) | Coastal salt marsh microbial communities from the Groves Creek Marsh, Skidaway Island, Georgia - 071412AT metaG (version 2) | ecosystem: Environmental > Aquatic > Marine > Intertidal zone >...
TAATCCTAAGTTTTTGCCTTATTGGAGGCCAAAAAATATGAGTGAAATATGGACAAACCATAGAAAATATCATGAGCGTATTTTACGTCCATTAATTTATAATAGCACTTGGCACGATAATTATTGGCAAGCAAATAAAAGTACAAAAGACTGGTATAGTGAAATAGATGATTGGTTTTGGACAGCACATAAGGATTCTAAAGAACATGCTATCTGGCGAGCAGGTTTAGATTACGTAAAAGAAAATGCCAGTGATTGGATGATGGACGGAGATGTTGAAGGACTCAAAGGCTTTCTTCATGCGTACGAAATCGGACCTATGCAATCTATGAATATTGAAGTTTTAGAAAATACCAAAAGTGTATTAGTGTAAGTCTACCCAACCACCTGTTGTACCATCAGTGTTAACTTGTGCTTTAGAAGTACCTGTCAAGAACACCATCATACCTGTTTCTGGATTTGGAATTGCTGCATCTCTTGCTGTTGAGTCAGCATAATTTGCAAGTTTTACAGCACCATTAAATTCTGTAGCACCATCTGTTCTATATGTGCTGTTTGTTTGTACACTTCCTGCGCTATCTGTTGTTTTAATATCAATGCTAGTCGGTATTACACCTGTACTAACTGTTCCATCAACACGAGCTGTAATAAATGCATTATCACTAAATGAAGTACCGTCGTGACCACCAAATGTAATTCTGTGTAGTACGTCTGTGTCAACTACTGCTGTTGGTGTATCATAAGTGCCTCTTGCTCTACGCATTAGTAGTCTTGGACCGTCTGATCCTGGTACAGAACTACTATTTAAACTGTAGAAGCCAATACCTGTTGGTGCAGTACTTTGTCCTACATGAACACCTAATGTATTGAAAAATCCGTTAGAAGAAATATATGCTCTTTCTACAGGACTACCTACACTGTTTGCAACTCTGAAAGAAATTTTTCCAGGACTTACAGTTGGAGTTGGTGTACCATCTGGATCAACCTCACCATAAATACTTCCTACAGTTGATTGTTTTGATGCGTCAGTAAAAAGCACACCACCAGTTTGATCACCGGGTAATAAAGCTGTAGGTGCATCAACTGTTCCTCTAGCTCTTCCTAATAATAATGCATGTCCTGCATCTGTATCTTCAAAACATCTGTAAATAATTTTAAAATCTGTGCTGTCGGCTGCAATTACACGAATGTTACCAACTATTTCAGATGAATTACCATCTAACATAACAGAACTATCGTTGCCAAATACACTACCAGTCATGTCACCATCAAAGGTTCCTGTTGCTGTTATATCCCCTTGAAAAGTTCCAGTATGGTTACCAGCGGCATTACCTGTTACATTACCTATAACATTACCTGTAACATTACCAATAACGTTACCTGTAAATGTTCCTGTTAATGATTCAGCTCGTAGTGTGTTTGCACTAGCATCAAAAACCACAGTACTGTCATCTGCAATAATGTCACCATTGATCGCTATTGCATCAAGTTGTCCATCTACTTGCAAGTTACTGAAAAATGCACTTTGCCATCTATTGCTGTTAGAACCTAAGTCAAAAGAGTTATCTGCTGTTGGAATTAAGTTACCACTTACTTCTCCACCAACACTAATTGTATCGCCGCTACCGTCTCCAAGATTGATATTTCCAGACGCAGTAATTGTACCATTGATGTTTATATTACCGTTACCAGTAATATTGTTACCATTTAGATCTAAATCTCCACCCAGCTGCGGTGTTGCATCATCAATGATGTCATTTACACCACTTACTAGATTTCCTCCTACTGTTGAACCATCGCCAACATATAGTTTCTTCGAATCTGTAACATATATAATCTCGCCACTTTCTGGCGTTACGGTAAGTCTTTCAGCGTTTGTACCACGTCTTAATCTTAGGGCCATTTATTAACTCCTGGAATATCTATATGTATTTATACATTTTTGTAGATAATCTCACCTGCGTTTTTTCATAAAATATTTGGTTCTAGCCTGTATATCTGCTTTTACTTTAGCAGTATTAAGCCTAAAATCAACGTTTTGTATAGTGTCTTCGTATTCTAAAAAAAGGTTTTCAAGTGTTTTTTCTATGCTTTTTTCGCTAGGGTTCTTTTTAAGAGTTTCAGCAACATCAATATCCCAGACTTTACCATCCTTAAAATATACTCTAACCGCATGAAGATACTTGACCGGTACTACTTTTAATTCTACGTCTTTGAGTACTTCCGGCCAATGTTCTACAATGTCTTTTGGTAGAACTTTCTTTTTAGGCACTTTCTTTTACAGACTTTTTCTTAGTAGGAACAAGTGCTTCGGCTTGTTCTCTCAAGGCTTTTGCTTCTTTAAACAAAGAATCTGCTTGAGATCTGTATTGTGCTGCAAGTTGTTCATCACTTAAAACGCCATCTTGTGCAGGAGGAACATCATTAGCAGTAGCAAGTGTTGATTCTTGTTTTTCAGATGGTTGATTATCTGGAGATTTAACTGCTAGATCCTCAATAGCAATACCGCGTTGTTCTGCAATAAGTTTGTTAAGTTCATCTAGTTTAATAACAGTATTGCGGTCTGGTGTCATTTCTACACTATTTGTAGGTACTTTTGTCATTTTACCTGTAGTATGAAATCCTGCAAGCATAATTCTACCATCTGCTAGACGTGTTCTTGCCATAGCAGTTGCAAATTCTTCTTCTTGTTGCCCTGCATCAGATTCTACTAGTTTCATTAATGAATCGTGATCAGCTGCATCAAGATTTTCTGTAGTAACTACTAAACAGTTTTCTGGTTCACCAGGAATAGTTCTATATGCCACTACTACCTTCCTTTTATTAGCCGCAATGCGACCTACATGTTTAAGGGCCATTATTTGTCTCCTTCAGTTGCTGCTGGTTGTGCAGCTTTTTGTTGCGCCGCAACAGCATTTAAAAATGATTCTAATTTAGTATATGTGGTACCAACAATAGTCATTTCGTTTGGTTTAAAAGCACCTCTTTGGCTTGCTACATCAATAATTTGTTTGATGTTGCCTAAATCCTGTACAGTAAGTTCTATTGGAGCTTCTTGTGCAGGAGCAGTTGTTGCTGGAGCAGGTTGCGCAGTTGCTTCAGCGTTTTTTACTTCGTCAGTCATAGTTAATTAACTCCTTTATAATATTAATTATTGAAAAATATTTACTTGTATTTCAAAAGTGGACATGCCAAAGTGAAATAAGAAAGTTCTTTTGGGTCTTCAAACCCTATTTTTAGTATAGTGTTTATACTATTTTCTTCTGTTATACCTACAGATTTGCCTACATAATATCTGCCTTTTTGATGTTGGTATATCCATTTAGATATACTATCTTCAAGATTATACCTCAAAGGAATATTAATATATTCAAAGTAAGGTGGAGGAACTTTTGACTTTCTACAGTCAAAAAAGTTTAATGGATTAGGATTCTTAAGCAGCGTTTTTGTCATAGTGTGCAGTTGTACCAAATGGTGCTTGTAGATCTTTATCCCTGTTAGAATGGATTATAAAGACTGTGTCGCAATAGTCCTCGTCACCCCATGAACTCCAAGGATATCCGTCTGTAAACATGATAAATTTCTTAGGAACAATATCGTTTTCTTTCATATATTCCCAATTGCAATCGAAGTCGGTACCACCACCGCCCATGATTTCATAATCAAGTAAACTAGATCCACTGTCAGAACTAAAATCCTGTTCATTGTATACTTTTGTGTCAAAACACCATAGTTTAATATTGTACTCCTTGTACTCGTCCATGATTCCTTTTACTTCACCTAAGAAGTCTTGTGCTTGATCGTTTCCAATCGAACCACTCATATCAATACCAATACAAATGTCAATAGTTTCGTCAAAGTTCATGCCAGGAAGAATAGCACCAGTGTGCCAAGCCTTACGTGACGGACGGCTAAATGTGTAGTCATTACGAATAGTACTTTGAATCTGCTGACGTAAAATTTCACGCCAATTCATTTTAGGATCTGTAAGGTCTTTGATCATACGTTTGATCTCACCTGGAAGATTCCCTGCACCTGCAGCCTGTGCGGCGCTCATCATACCTTCTTTAATTTCTTCTTTAATCTTACGAAGCTCTTCTTTTGAGTATTTATGAGGACCTTTCTTTTTGTTCTTCCCGTCTTTACCATCTTGCGAATCGCCCTCCCAGTCAAGGTGTTCGTCTAGTAATTCGCCAAGTTGTTCTAAAAATTCTTTGCCGTTTTTTTCTGCTTCTTTAAACAGTTCGTCGTATACTTCTTCTGAAGTCCAGCCGTCATATTTAAAATCTTGGAAGCAGTCAATTAGTTTAGGTTTCTCTCCAATACGATCTCGTACTAGCAAGTTGTTTACAATATAGTCTGCACTAATATTGTATAACATAGGATTACGATCATCACGTCTTGTAAGATGATCAAATACACAGTGTAGGATCTCGTGTGCAATAACAAATTCAATTTCTTTGTTAGACAATTCATTAAAAAATTGGGTATTAAAATATAAATTACGACCGTCTGTAGCCGCAGTAGGGCACCAATCGTCACATGCTTGTATTTTTAAACGTGTGGCCATGTTACCAAAAAATGGATGTCTTAGGAGCAAACCTACCCGAGCTACAATTATTTTATCTAACACTTCCTTGCGCATTTCTGCAAGTGCTTCAGGCGTAATATTTGGATCTGGTTGCCAATTTTTAAGTTTTGTTGCGGTATCTTTTACGGATGTCATTGCCATGTTCTCCTAAGTTGTGCATATATTATATTTAATATTTGCTCCTTTGTCAAGTAAAAATGGACGGTTTTTTTGAGGAGACCGCCCAAACTCCTTAGTGTTATGCCTGTTGTGCTTTGGTGATATACTTACCAAAACGATCATGAAACTCTTCGAAACATTCAACTTCGTCTGGATCAATTGGCAGGGCATATTGAGTGAGGGCTAATTTGATACCCATTACAACCAATTCAGTTTCGAAGTTATCCATCATAAAACGCAAGAACTTGTCAACTTTGTTGTCAAACTTCTTATCGCCTTTGTCGGACGCTTCTTTAAGTTCATAGCAGAGCGAGACCGTCAAGGAATACATGGCACTGATTTCTTTGGTCTTTAGCTCTTTAACCTTTCCTGTCAAAATGTCAGTTGGGTTAGGCATTTGAGCCGCTACCTTACGGTGAGCGACAAACTTGATTGCAAGGCCTTCGCCTACAGCACCTGACACAAGATCAGTTGTTGTTTCTTCATCAAGCTCATCTTCGAGCAGTTCACTTACAAACGACCAACTACGTGGTGTTGCAAAAGAACGGCTTGGAGATTTCGGATCAAAATCGTAAAGGTCTTTTTTACTAAAAGTCAAGTAACCTACAACATCTTTGTGGATGTTGTGATCTACTGCCCATTGAAACCAATCATCAAAATCGACTGCAAGTTCCAAGTGAACAAAACGATTAGCCAACGGCGCCGGCATACGATATGTTACGCCTTTGTCAGCTTCACGGTTACCTGCGGCAACAATATAAACATTGTCTGGCAATGCATATGTGCCAACCTTACGGTTAAGAATAAGTTGATAAGCGGCCGCCTGTACTGCTGGCGCCGCAGAATTCATTTCATCTAAGAAAAGGATAATTGCTTTATGTTTTTTAGCAAACTTTTCATCTGGAAGTTCTACAGGTGGTGCCCATTTCATTGTATTATCGTTAGCGGCGTAATACGGAATGCCTTTGATGTCTGTAGGTTCCCATAGTGATAGACGAACGTCAATTACATGAGCGTCCATGTATTCACCAATTTGGTGTACAATGTCCGATTTACCAATACCTGGAGGTCCCCAAATAAAGATAGGACGTTGTTTCTTAATAGCATGTTTAATGCTGTTTTTAGCCTTGTTAGGGCTTAGTGTGCGAATTGCTACGTTTTCCATTGTAACTCCTTGTTTAACTCAGTGCCTTAGTATGTATATACTATAGCACCAACTATACTAAGAGTCAACCACTAATTTGCCAAAACTTCAATAAATTTGTTTTCTCTATCCAAAAATTTGTAATCTATATGCCTAGGTTGCATAGGTTCTATGTGTTCGAACACAGTCTTAGGGTCAAAATCACTGCAACTATACACGTCTAATTGCACTAGCGAAGGATTAGATTCGTCCCATATATGCATTGCAATATGACTTGTTTCTATTATAGCAAACGCTGTAACTCCTCTATTTCCAGGCATTTTACAGTAACTTGCTGTAGGACCATACATAGGCTTCATTTTTATTTTTTTAATCAAGGATCGTAAGAATTGGATCGCTTTGTTTTTGTTGACTATGGGCTTGTCAACTTCTGCCCGTACTACCAAATGTTTATGAGTTAACATATGAGATTATTTAGTAATAATCTATTACTTTTGCCGATTCATGGCCTTTATTAAGCCATATTTTCTTACATCACCTGAAAAAAGATGCAATTCCATTGCTTTCTTTTCATTGGTTACTATTATACCTTGACGATCTAAGTAATAAGGACAATCAATAAATTGATCCATCCATATTACAACATTAGTTGTAAATTCAAAATCAGCAGGATAAGGCACCTGATACGTTTGTAGATCAAGTTCATTTTTTATAAAGTCATATCCTGCTTCAGTAAGGCGTAATCCACCCGTTTCTTTTGACCGTGTATTCTGCCACCATAAAGGCATAACTTCTTTAATGCTGGCTTCATTTATTGATTTACCTGCATTTTTAAGAAAAATTTTTGTGTATGTTTCTTTCCAGTTCATCACTCATTATCTATATTAACAGTTTCGCCAGATGACAATTTAACAACTGTAAATTCTGTACAAGAAAACATATCATTAAGTTTTTTTGCTAGATTAATTGCATGACCTGGGTTAGAAAAACTAACCTTTTTATATTTAGGTCCTGGATAATTTGTTAGACTATTTGATGATTTTAAATTAAAAGGTTTATTGTTATAGAACACTGCCCATATGGCATCCGCATCTAGAATTTGTTCGCTTTTATAGGTTTTTTTATCTATATGTTCTAACAATATTGTAGGTTTTGGTCTACTCATATGCGTATTTCCTTAATTATATACGCATATATTTATCCGATTTTACCAGTGATTTCCGCCGTCTAACTCAACCTTAATTGTTTCGTCTTCTCTAGAATATTTTTTTTCTAATATTTCTTCTAAATTACCGTTGAGTTTTGTCATAACTTCACCTAATGTAAACGCTAGTTTTTTTGCTGTTTGAATGTCTAGTTTTACTTCTTTTGCATTACTTGCGTCAGCACTTTTTACCTGCGAAATAAATTGTTGCACAGGAATTGTATTGATAGGATCACTTGGCATTTGCTTTACTCAATTCTGTACGCATCTCTAAATTAGTTTTAAAAGGGCCTTTATATTCGTATCTTTCTAATGTAATTAATTTAGGACAAAAACTCTTAACCCAACCCTTTTCGAATCGGATAATAAAATATCCAGCACAATATAAGCTCTTAGATTTTGGACTTTTTGTAAACAACGGAAGTTTATTTTTTACATCAAACAATGGATTATGAGGTATGCAACTTGTATCAAACCCATGAACTTCTTTGTTTGTTACTTCTGTAATTTCTAATTTTGCCCAATCAATTTTTCCAAAAGATTTTTCTATCTGTTTTGCATTTTTTACAAATCTTGTTCCATTTGTATCACTTAAAATATATCTATCATCTGATAGCGAAAGCGTTGCAATTTTAACACCTTGATCTTCTAAAATCCAAAACTTACCATCTAATATTTCTTTTGCTCTTACAGTCATCCCATATACCTCGCTTGTAATGGCTCAGCATATAACTGAGCATTTTCACTTACACGTTGTAGATCCCATGTAGCACAAAACTTCATAAGACGTAAACCTACTTGTGAAATGTTTTTTGTTTTGTTTTGTGTAATTACTGTGTTAATTATCTCTCTAATTTCTGCAGGTTGTGCAGATAAGTCACACAACACAACATTACGATTATAATCTTCAAGCACACGATGTTCTTCACCGTTATGATCTACCCAACGCTGCAACATCAAGTTATTCCAGTTGTAGCCTTTTGTACCTTTGTCAGCAAATGCTTCTAACAAACCTACCTTATTCTTTGTGCCTTTCTTACGCACACCTGGATATGCAGAGAAAACATTGTCGCTAGTGTCGCCACGCATACACTTTTCAAACAACTGCCATTCTGGATTAGGTGCTGGCTTAGGTTCACCTGTTTTCTTGTCAATGACCGGCTTGCCTTTGTCTGTAAAATATCCTTCGTGTGTAATTACTGTGTTTGTTACACCATTATACTGTTTAACATTAGGTGCAACTAACTGTGCAAAGTCACCGTCAGTTGAAATAATAACATGTTTATCATTAGGATGATTTTGTACCCAACCTGCAATTAAATCATCTGCCTCGAGTTGTGGATGATGAAGAACAGTACAATTAGTTTTATCTGTAACAAACTCTTTAAAATGATCAAACGCTTCCCAGAACAGTTTATCTTCTTCTGCTTGCGACTCAGTCATTGCGTCACGAGTTTCTTGACGGTTACGCTTGTATGGTTCATAGTAGTCTTTGCGCCAACTACGTCCTTCTAAACAAAACACCACATGGCTACCGTTAAAGTCTTGCCATGCTTTCTTAATTGAATTAAGTGTAATATGGAATGCCATGCCAAGTTTTGTGTCAGCATCGCCTCTGATTACGTGTCTTGCACGAAAGAATGTATTCGCAGTGTCTACTAATATATAGGTCATTAACTTACCTCTGATTTGTCCTTGTCTATAGGTTTAACATTAATATAACCCATTTCTCTATCTTTGTCAAGTCCGTCTTCTTCCAAAATCTGCATAGCAATAGTACGGAACCATCCATTTACAATGTCTTCATTAGTTTCACCTGAATATCCTGCATCAAGTAGTTCTTCTATAAATTGGTTATTCCAGTCAAGTTCAAAAAATCCATTCTTAATATTATCGGGATTGACCTGTGTATCAAGTACTCCTACCCATGCTTTACCAGCACGAGTTGCATCTTCTTTTTCTCGCTGTAGAATAGCTCTACGTTCTTCTTCTGCTGTCTTTTCTTTTACAGGTTCTTCAATTTTCTTTTTAATTCCTGCATCTCTAATTAGTTTTTTCCACCATCCCATTATAGTCCTGCCTCTCTTGCACGTTGTTCGGGTGTTTCAATGTGTGCTTGCATTGCCCGTTTGTGTTGATCATTAATAAATTCTTCCGGATCAAACATATTCTCAAGTCCCCCACGCATTTCCGAATAGGGATATGTGGAGTCTTGGTGTGAAGCGCCAACCTCGCTCCATACATGCTTCTGCGACTTCTTTGACGTTGAGATTGTATTCTTCACTGCGTCCGCCCAACGGCATAAGATATACCGGACATTGTACCCCGGCACCTCTGTAAGCCTCCACAGCTCTTGTAACTTCTTCAAAATCATCTTGACTAGCGACAACAAACTTGAGATAAATGTCACTGCCGTCAACAAGACTATACTCACGAGCAATGTTAGGGAGTATAGCAGTTTCCCAAGGTTCTCCTGAAACTGAAAGTTTTGGGGAACAACTCCAAGTGACTTCAAATCTGTCTTGATCTGTGAGATAGTTGAAGAAATCATCGTGTAAGGTTTGTGTAGTGTTTGTTTCAAATGTAACATTTTTTAGGTCCTGCATACGTGGATGTTCGAACAAATCAATGTAGAGCTTTTGCCACGCTAACAAAGGCTCTCCACCTGTCATGATCAAATGAATATCTTGACCATTGTCCTGTGTCCACTTACCGTTTGGAGTAAGTGACAGTAAATGTTCAACCACTTCATCTACTTCTGCAAGTTTGTTAAAGTGTTTAAACTCCGGATAGATACTTGCATATGTGTCACAGCCTGTGTGAATGATAGGCAAGTCTTCAAATTTTTCTGTTGTCTCATGTACACCAGCATCAATCAATGCTTTTACTTCTGCATTGTATCTTTGACCTTCTTTGTGCTGCTGCCAACGATCTTTTTTAATGTCAGTACCAAAGTTCATACAACGGAAGTTACAACCGAATGTGCGTAGGAACACACTTGGTACTCCCACATATTTACCTTCGCCTTGCACACTATAAAATGCTTCACTGTATCTTAGTTTCATCTTGGTGCAAACTCCTGCTGTAGTTTAATATTATCCATAAATTCTTTTTTAGTACCAGGATCATCATTGAATGCACCTTTTAGTACAGTGGTTTGTGTAAGTGAACTGTGAGCTCTAATACCTCTATTTTCACAACAACCATGTGTTGCTTGAATGTACACACCTACGTGTTTACTACCAGTTGCTTTCATTATCTCACGTGCAATATCATTGTTTAGTTCTTCTTGCAGTGTGCCACGTTTTGCACACCATTGTGCGATGCGTGTGTATTTAGAAAGACCAATTAGTTTTTCTGCGGCAATAATACCAATGTATGCAACACCAGTTACTGGTTGATGATGATGCGAACAAACACTCTTTAGTTCACTTCGCACAACCAACATACCTTCATATCCATCATCTACGTGATTAGGAAATGCAGTTGCATTTGGCATAGGATCATAACGTCCTGCCATTAGTTCATTTACATACATCTTAGCTAGACGTCTACCTGTGTCTTGACTGTTAGGATCATTATACCTGTCAATTACAAGACTGTCAAGAACACTTTCGAACTTGCCTGTAAGTTCATCAATCAGTTCTTCTTTGTCGCCTTTTTGCAAGACTTCTGAAATATTGTCACCCGCCCAATAGCGGATACCTGCATCTTGTAGGCGGGCTTTAATTTGTTCACTTTTGCTCAATTTGTTTCTCCGAGTTATAGACGAGGATGTCTCTCATCATTATGTCTTATTATATGATATATTTAGGTTTTTGTCAAGCATTATATTAGAAATACTTGTTAAGAACTTCCAATTGATCATGATATTCTGCAATAACTTTAAGTTCTTTTTCAATTGCATCCAAAATATCTGGATGCTCACCTACTCCTGCTGAACTTTTCAAATACACTTCTACGTTCATTGCGTGTTTAGCAATGTGTCCTTTTGCATGTTCTTTGATTGCTTCAATCATATTGTCTCTATTATATTCTTTAGCCATTTTCTTCTCCTTTTTTGTAGTTTCCCTTTTCGGGTATTACGTGCCGAACTCCACCTCGTGGATCTTCCATATCACCCTTGCGGCGTGGGATGAGATGTACATGTGTGTAAGGAACAGTTTGACCTGCTTCTTCACCACAATTCTGTCCTATGTTATAAGCATCACAGTAACCTTTTTGTACCCAGTCGTAACCCCATGCATAAGCGGCCTTATAACATTTAGCAAGATGTTCCCAATCTTCTACCTTAGGTACAAAAAGAACATGTCCTTCTGTAACAGGAAACCCGTCCTTATATACAGTGTATTCTTTAGTATCAATAAGTACGTCTGTCCAAGGAATATCTTTAAACTGCATTAAATTCTTCCTCAATATAGCGTTTTAATTCGTGGTCACTAACGTTTTCAGGTATCTCTTTTTTGTAAAACAAACGATAACTATCACTTCCATATTTGCCAATACCATACAACTGAGTAGCGTCTTCACCGTCCCATGTAAGAAAATCTTTAGACATCCTACGCAACCTATTTTCTCGTACATTAACCATACCTAAAGGTTCTATTATCATCTTGATAAGTTTAGGTGATGATCTCAGCAAACTTTCTGGTGTAGGATAATGTTTAAAAAGTTCAGGTAATACTCTTTTTACTTGAATTCTGCTAGTTTGATTTAAACAAATTACTCCGACCATATGTTGCCATACGCTTTTTACTTGTTGTTGAACCATTAAATCTTCACGCATTATGTAAGTTGACATAACCTGTTTTCACTCCATATTTCATTGGCCAAGTATTAAATGCTAAACTGTATCTTTCAGTTTCCAAGTTGTGCGGTATCACACTATGAGTAGTTTTACTAGGAAATAACACCAATTGTCCTGGTATTGCGGGAATTCTAAACAACAAATCATCATGCTGTTCGTATTCTGATACAATATTAAATAAGTCTACAATATCAGGCTTTCTAAAAAGTAAGTCTCCACCTTCGCTTAAATGAATAACACCACAAATATAACTGTTGCTATGTGAATGCGGTTGGATGTATTGTTCTTTCGATAAGGTATTTGACCAAGAGCTTACAATTTTGATGTCTTGTACAGGATGTTTCAAGTAACTTTTATAATCGTAAACACATTCTAAAATCTCTTTTTTAATTTCTTTGTAAAATTCAGATTCTAAAATATTTTGATTTTCACTAAAACTTCCAGTTTCACCTGCATTGTAGTTTTCATAAGATTTTATATTTTCAATAATTTTGTTGACATTATTTTCTACACTCTTAAGTTTGTACCCACAAATTGGTATAGGAAATAAATTAGCGATATTATCTGCCATCTGTACCTACATTTTCCCAAGGGTAAACAAGCCAAACATCTTCTTCTGCTTTGTTTACTTCGTGAACACTGTAGTTAACACCGGCAAAATTACTGCTTAAATTTTCTGTAAGTACAGCGAATCGAACATTATTCCCCCACACATCTTTCCAACGTTTGTGGTTTGGTAAGCAACTTGATTGCCAATCTTCCTTGATCCAATTAAATGTCGCACCTGAGTCGTTGATATCGTCTACAATTAGAATATTCATACCACGCACAGGATTTTCAACAATTGGCTCACCAGCACTTGCACTAATATCTGCATTGCGTTCGTTTAGTTTAACTTCATCGTAGCCAAACGCATCTTCGCTCATCCAAGCATTAGATTCTAAATGGCTAGTATCATCACGTAACGCAACCTTTAATGCTTCACAACGAATGTTTAACATATTGCTAAGAATCGTGGCAGGAACATTGCCGCCACGTGTAATACCTACAATATAATCAGGCTTCCAATTATCGTTGTACATTTGCAACGCAATATTTAGGCAAGCTCGTTCTACGTCCTGCCAACTATAATAATGTTTCTTAATCATCTTTAGCACCTCTTGCTAAGTATTCTTCATTGTGAATCCAACGATAACCTGCTTCGTGAATTTTTTTAACATCTTTAACTTGAACAAATCTCATAAAGCCCCATTCTTTAACTTTACGTCCCATAAAGAACAAACTCCAACAAGGAATTTCATTGCCATCTGCATCTTTAGCAAGTTCTAACCAATGTAGGTCATCTGCTGAACGCTTACGGAAATGTCCTGGTCCACGCCATACTCTTGTGCTTCCTACTACTGCACCTTCTTTACTAATAATAGGAATATGTTCCCAATAACCACCTTTGAGAATAAATGTAGCATAACCCCATGGATGATCATGTAGTGTAGGTTCGTCACTAACAAGAACCTTGTGCAATGTAATATTAAAAGGAAAGCGTTTGCGTTCTTTTAAAAATAGATAATAACGGATAAGGTACGGTACCTTTCCGTCTCGATCTGTGATTACTCGACGTCTGCCGAGCTTGTCCATAATCTTAGAAAGGAATGTCATCGTCTAAACCCTTTGCTTTTAGTTTTCCTTTATAGTCTTGTTCACACATTTTGTATACTGATTTGAATGTTTCGTATGCCTTTGCTAGTGCAGGATATTCTTTACACATTTCATCAACGGTATGTACACTTGGCAAGGTGTCTACAAAATTTTGATTATAAAAGTTACTGGTTATAGAGTCAATCTCAATAGTACTTGATGTTAAACTACTAATATCAATAGTATCTGATGACCAACTATTGTCTAAACTTACAGTATACGTAGGTGTTGTACCTGAAGTTGTTATAGTAAAATCATCACCGGTAGTATTCAACATATCGTCCAACTTTAAATCACTTATATCAATAGTGATAGGATAATCACTATCTTTATCATGATCACGCATTACTTATTACCTCATAAAGTGCTTTGCCTGAAAAGAAATCTTTGTTTAATTTAGTGCGTTGCTTATCTAATGAAACAAGGAAGTCATCATAATGTTCCATGTATTCAACAATTTGTGCCACTACTTCTGCTCGATGGTTACGATAACTGTTAAAGTCTTGTGTCCACTTGCTAGGATACTTGAACTCTGGTAGAGCCATTTCACTGTAGCTCAGTCTATCCGGAACCATAGGAATAGCATTTACAAGTGCGCCTTCGTACCAACTAATACCTAGTGTTTCTTGCAAGTTAGCACTAAACACTAGTTTAGCCTCTCCTAGCAAGTTATGATATTCGTTCTTAGTAAGAGTACGTTCTTGGCAGATAACAAACTCGTATTCAGGAAGTTGTTCTGATAGATCACGGAAGATGTCTACTTGTTTCTCTGGAGCAATACGATGTGGAAAGAGTATAATATCTTTCTTGTCCATACCACTGTACGGTACTAGGGCATCCTTAAGATACTCCATAGGCCAGCCAACACGATGTGTTTTATCATCATCAATGTCTAAACTTTGTGCAAACAAGTCTATATGAAAATCAGTTGCATAAAAGTTATCATCAAAGCATTCATACATACTTTGTTCTGCGTGACGTACCCAAGGTTTGTCACCAATTAATCTTCCCAGGAAATCCTGTGGGTCATAACTACCAGCATGCCACAAGCCACCAATGCGAATATCAACACCAAGTAGCTCTGCCATGTAGCGTAGTTGTATAACTGTAGGATTCCAGGCATCGGTATACAAAAAATAATCGCCAGTCTTGACTTTCCCTTCACAGAACATTTCTCCTATCTGTTCGAGTTGTTTCGACTTGTACACATTAGTACCGCCAAAGTTAAGAAAAGCCCCAGGCGTAGTAGCCTGAGGAGTTTCTCCTCCACTGATAACAACAACTTCTGTGTTCGTAGCCCGTTGCAGTTGTTTTGGAAGATGTTCCTTCCACTGCTTAGTATAGCGTGTATCAACTGCTTCAATGTCTACGATATAGATAGTCATTTAGTTTCTCCGATTATTGAACTTACGTCCTGCGTTACGAGCCTTAGCACGGATCCATCCTTGGTGCTTCTGGTAAGCCTGCCAAACAGGATCTTCTTTATTATACAAAGCCTTCTCGTCAAAGACTTTACCTTCAAAGCGACAAAAGTCACGGAACTTATCCAAGTCGTTAAACACTCGAGTGTATGCTTCACGATTAAATTCAATTGCCATTTTATATTCCTCTAATAGCATTATAGTTGTGGTTTAGGATAAAAAATTGAACAGCCGTTTTCGTTGTCTTCAGCGACACTAATCTCTACAAAGCGGCCGGGATACTTTGCAGAAATTTCATTGTACAAGTCATCAGCGATCATCTCA
>Ga0255768_10003611_pt1 | contig 15344 bp, 24 predicted proteins | sample 071ome_33_FD_179983 | JGI IMG/M metagenome (GOLD analysis project Ga0255768, IMG submission 179983) | Coastal salt marsh microbial communities from the Groves Creek Marsh, Skidaway Island, Georgia - 071412AT metaG (version 2) | ecosystem: Environmental > Aquatic > Marine > Intertidal zone >...
CTTACTTACTACTCTTGCACACGAGCTTGTGCATGTAAAACAATATGAGCTCGGTCAACTCAATCATTGTGCAGAAGAAGAATTTGACTATTGGGACAAGCCTAGCGAAATCGAAGCGCATGGCAGAGAAACAGGTTTGTTTGTTACATGGGCTGAACAAAACAAACTAGCACATAAGAAGTGGACACAAGTATGAGTAAATTCTTTTTTGAACGTTTGCATCAAGGATACAAAGGTCAAAAATATTCATCAAATGTTAGATGTAATTATCATTTTTGTAATAATAATGCTACATTAAATAAGGGTGTTGGTGAACGTTACTGCGATCATCATCAAAGTTTACTGAGAGAATATGGCGGACCTGCACGGACAGATCGCCCGTGGACCTTTAATAAAAAATCTTGTTGTGATTTCTGTGGCAAGGATCCATGGCAGCATCCTAAAGTAAAACAAATTACTGACGAGCTTATACGTGATCGTGTTGCATGGGGAATGTTGATTGTTGATCATATTATCCCACAAAAATATGGCGGTAGTGATGCACCTGAAAACTGTCAAACACTGTGTTTAGATTGTAATCAAATCAAAACCACACTGGCTTGTGATAGTATGCCACGAGCACTATACAATGACAAATTAGAATATGAGTCAGTAAAGCAAAGATTAAAACCTTTTCTTGACAAATTGTTTGGTTGACAATGGATGATTTTCCTGCTATTGTAGCTTATAAGAAATGGTTAAAAGGCAATCCAAAGGCACTGAAAATGAATACGTTCCCTACTCAAGAAATTATCGAACTGGCATATGCTGCATATCGTGTAAACAAAGGCTATGAAAAACACACTCGTCGCCATAGTGAGAATCCTCCTACGTTTGCAAACAAAGAGCTAATTGCATATACATTGCAAAGCCGTTACAACAAAGATATGTTTTTGCCAGAAGACTTCACACCACTAGAAGTGTTGCCCGCAGACAAAGATGCAATGGCAAACGGTGACAAACATATGCGCCGTTATACACTATTAGCAATGGGCGACTTGCCTGATTTTGAAGCAGACTTATTTGCTGCTTACAGCAGTGAAGAAATGCCAATTGGTCGTGTTGGCTTGTTAGGCTACTTGCCTGCATTTATTGATCGTGAACTTGAAGCAAAGGTTTACAAGCAACGTATGAAAACAGAGTTTGCTGATAGTTCATACTTGGGCACATCAGGAGACAAAGTAGATCCTGCAGACGTAGAAATACTAAAGGTTATTCCTCTAAACAATGATTTTTACGGAGAGCCTGCGTATATGCATTTTGGTGCTATTGGAAAAGATCTTGTTTGTTTTACTAAGAAAGATAAATTTGCAGTAGGACAAACTTATCAAATTGTTGGCAAGGTCAAGGGACACGATGTAGAACGTGATAGCAAGTTGCCTTTGACACGCCTTAACTATGTAAAGATTCGTAAATTGGAGTTGTAATATGACACGAGTACAAAAAAAATTCTTAGCCAAAATTTGGCCACCTTTTGCTATTATCGCATATGTTTTTATTGTGATGCAAATCTTCTTGCTAATGCCTAATGCATTAATGGCAACTGTTGTTGCATTGGTATTTGTTGTAGGACCGCTGGTAGGATTCTTTTTCCGAGAAGCATGGAAAGATGCTAAGTGGGAAGTAGAACGTGAAAATCAAACAATGATGAATACATTAAAGGACACCTAATGTTTCAATACTATCATGTATGGTTGGTAGACAACGAAGGCCGCAAGCTGAAGCATGTAGACACTGTAAAATGTATAAGTAATACTACAGCAGAACAACAGTGCTATATGCGCTTCGGATCAGCAAGCAAATATAGTGGATGGGGACGCAGTAATTTTAAGGCAGAAGTATGTTAGAATCAATCTTATATAATGAAATGACGTATTGGCTACTTGGCACAGCCGTAGTATTTACGTATCTTGGACGTTGGATGGCAGTGAAAGATGATGTCAGTAACATTGTTGGCGCAACCATCGACAGCCTAATCGAACAAGGTTACCTTAAAACCAAAGGAAAAGGTGACAATATTGAAATCCTGAAACACTGGGAAAAAGATGATCAAACTTCAGGGTAAACTTCCACGGCAAGTTTGGTTAGCTTGTAGTGGTGGTGTTGACAGTATGGCAGCACTGGATTTCCTTAGCAGGAATCATCAAGTAAATGTTTTGTATTTCAATCATAACACAGCTCATGGTGATGTAGCACAAGCATTTATGGAAAGACAATGTGCAGAACGTGGACTACCTCTTACTTGTGGAGAAGCAAAAGGCACAGTGCCTCCTGGTCCTAGTAGAGAAGCTTGGTGGCGTGAACAACGCTATGAATTTTTTGACAAGTTTTTTACTGTGCCTGTTATCACGTGTCATCATTTAGATGATTGTGTTGAAACTTGGGTCATGAGCAGTATGCATGGCACAGGCAAATGGATACCATATAGACGTAGGCATGTTGTCCGTCCTTTCCGTCTTAACCGGAAAAGAGAACTTGAACTGTGGTGCAACTTAAATAATGTACCATGGATAGAAGATAACAGTAATGAAGATATCCATTACACAAGAAACTATGTGAGGCACAAAATGATGCCTCATGTATTGGAAGTCAATCCCGGCATCCACAAGACTATCAAAAAGAAGGTATTGGAGGATTACGATGAGTCATGATTACTTGGGTTTTGAGAACACATTGGATGAAGATGATTACGGATTCATTTTGGATCAAGAAGGTAACCTAAAAGGTATTTGGGTACCGCAAGGTCACGAAGATGAAGATGTTCCAGAACCTATTGTAGAACTGCTTAAAGAGAAATGGGGCATTGATGTAAATGATGAAGCAAATTATGGATACTTGCATTGACACCTGTAGAAATTTTTGAATACAAACAACGCTGGAAGCCAGGTTATACTGTGCGATTACATAGTGATGTTGTAGATTTAGGTAAAACTTGGTGCAGGAGACAATTAGAGCGTCATCAGTGGAGTATGACAGAATGGACCGATGTATACGAGCATACGTTTCATTTTGAGGATGTAAGAGCAGGACAAAATTTTGAAATGGAAATGGGGAGATATGCAAACCAGTAATTTAAAACCACATCAAAAAATACAAACTATTGCAGAACTTGCGCAAGAAGCAGAACTTACAGATCCTATTGATTGGGGCTTGTTGAATATTGATGAACCTACTGCATATAGAATGATGGCAAGCCACGTTGTTGAACAGTTTCAAGACAGTGCTGATCATGAGCTTGTTATGTTAAGCACCATCACAAAATTATTAGTAGAAAATTTTGTATTGAATTTAAAGTTAGATGGATATAGACAACAAAACAAGACAAAATCTGTTTGAGATATTAGGCGAAGTTGTATACCAACGTATCGATGGAAAAGAATGGTGTGTAGATCCTTACAAACGTGTTACACATGATATAACCAAATACAAAGAAGCCTGGCAGATTTATCAGCACACAATGCTGCCTTACTATGATAAACCATTTATGTATTATCATAGCATGGCCAACAATTTTGGCTTTGACAGTATGCGTTATGATGACGAAACTGTTGCCTATTGCAATCAACATGGCTTGGAAATATTTTTCAGTGAATTAATGACCAACAGCATAGGAGAAAAGTTTAACTTCTATCCTACGTTTGTGCATAAGGTTAGTGAAACTGCTCCTAAGGTTATAATGGAATGGGAACACGAACACAATGATCGAACACACTGTTTTGAATTAGCAGGTGTTGAACGTTTTATACAGCGTAATAAATTAACCAATGTAACACTGTGCATTGGTGCAAAAGATGTGTTTGAAGTTTACAAACGTGCTTATCCAAATCTAAATATTGTTTACAAAGATATATTTTTGCAAAGCATAATAGGGCAATTACAAAAATACAAGGTGCCAGAAAACCGTGTAAACAGCGATAGCATTACACATAATTTTTGGTGTGGTAATTTGCGCTACATGACCTATAGGCACATTGTAGCAAGCTATTTGAGCGGTTACAGCGCAAAAATAAGTTTCGGACACAAAGGCACATGGCGTAAATTAGCGAACAATACTTGGTTTGATATAGATGCTTGGAAAGAAAAACACCCAGTTTATTACAAACAGATACAAAAAGGTGTAAAAGAGCTCAACAAGGGTAACAAGTATATTGACAGACAGTTAGGCCCAAGTGTGCCTATTACAGGAACAGTAGAGGACTATCTAAACTATCCTGACTATGATCAATACAAAGGTGAACCTATCTACCATAGTCACTGTAAACCAGAATTGTATGCTGGCACATTTTGTGCTGTGGTTACAGAAAGTGTGTTTGCTCAACCTATAGCGCAAGTAAGTGAAAAGCCATTCAATGCTATACAAAACTTTAGACCGTTTGTTGTTGTTGGCACGCCTTACACCCTTGAATTGTTACAGGACATGGGTTTCAAAACATTTGGTGACTTTTGGGATGAAAGCTACGATAAAGAAACAAATCACGAACAGAGATTATTAAAGGTGTTAGACTTGTTAGATACAATAGGTAAAATGAGTATATCAGAATGTCAAGACATGTATACACAAATGCAATCAATACTCGAACACAACTATGCCCGTATCGATCAAAAATTATTTGACAAAATTCTCAACTTATAATATTATAACATAAATGAAAGGAATAATATGCCACTAGTCCCTATTGTAGTAGAATCAGAACCCAAAGGTGAACGCAGCTATGACATCTACAGTCGTCTGCTAAAAGATCGCATTGTAATGATGCAAGGCGTAGTAGAAGATACAATGGCTAATCTTATTGTAGCTCAGATGCTGTTTTTAGAAAGCCAAAATCCAGAAAAGCCAATCAAGTTATATGTGAACAGTCCAGGAGGTAGTGTTACAGCAGGACTTGCAATTTATGACACCATGCAATTTGTTAAAACTCCTGTTCATACAATGGTAATGGGTCAAGCCGCAAGCATGGGTAGTTTTCTTGCACAAGCAGGCGAACCAGGCAAGCGTTTTGTATTGCCAGAATCACGCACCATGATCCATAGGGTGTCAAGTGGAACACGAGGAACCAGTGGCAGTGTTCATGTTCAAGAACTTGAATTTGAAGATGCACGTAGGCATTTCGAAGAAAGTAAACGTTTAAATCAACGCCTTACAGAATTGTATGTGAAACACAATACAGCAGGTAAGACATATGAAGAACTGTTTGAAACTATGAAGTTTGATACGTTCTTGTCAGCACAGGAGGCAGTGGATGCAGGACTCGCAGACAAAGTCATCGAAAGTCGCTGATACAGTAGCAGCACTCAAAGGTATTCCTACCAGACAAGAGCTGTTAGAAATGCTGGCTAAAGAAATATGCTATGTTACGTTTGATAAACTCAGCGGCGATGAACGCACAATGCGCTGCACACTTATACCCAGTTTTTTGCCAATGGCTGAAAGAGAAGATAAGTTAAGTCAAACAAAGGTCCGTAATCTAGAAGAAAAAGTATTTGTAGTATGGGCTATTGACATCCAGCCAAATGCATGGCGTAGTTTCCGTTACGATAGAGTCAAGAAGGTAGAAATTGATAAGTATTATGGTAATGGAACAGAGGACACAGCAAACTATTGATACAAGAAATTAAATTCAATTATGATTTAAATGTATTCTTAAGTGCTGACTATGAGCAGCACAAAGGTAGCTGCATCAGTTATCAGGTGCGTGAACAAGAAGATATTCATAAAACATTTGGGGGCTTTCCTGAAAGTTACAGTGAAGACAACACCAGAATACAACAGCTATGGTTTGATGATGGTGATGTAGACTATGCTGCTATAGGAGAGCAACTTGGTATACAAGTTGTAACTATCAGCAGTATATTACAACCTCCTGGAAATACAATCACTATGCACCGAGATACGTTTTTTAAAATTAACAACATGTATCCTGATGATGTTCGTCCAAAGGTAAGGGCTAACATTTATTTAGAAGATTGGTCACCTGGACACTTTATAAATTATCAAGACAAAGATAAACAATGGCAAACCAGCACACATTGGCAAGCAGGAGATGGATTTATTTGGGATAGTGATCATTTACATTTAAGTGCCAATGCAGGATTAAAACCAAAATATACATTACAAATTTCAGGTTTTTACAATAAATAGGTTGACACACTGTTCTAGGTGTAGTATAAATAAACTGTAAAAAGCAATACCAAACGAAAGGTAAGGAAATGAAAAACCTAATCGCAGCCGGCGCTCTATCGCTTGTAGCAACTGGCGCTGTTGCACAGGAATACGCTACAATTACATACGTAGAACCACGTTATATAACAGAAACTATCAGTCGTCCATATCAGTCATGTTACATGGTTGATGTGCCAATTTATGGTAATGTTGGCGGTGGTGGTGCTACAGGTGGTGATGTCCTTGGAGGTGCAATCATTGGCGGTCTTATTGGTAAAGGCGCAAGCGGTAACGACAAAGGTGCTGCTGTTGGTGCAATTTTAGGCGGTATGATTGCTGCTGAAAATAAAAACAACGGACAACGTGCTATCGTAGGTTATCAGCAACAACAACAATGTGAAACACGTTACGATACAGAAAATGTAACAAAAATTAAAGATTACAAAATCCGTTTTGAATGGAACGGATATGGTGGAAGTGCTTACACATACAATAACTACTCAGTGGGTGATAGATTACCCGTAGAGGTTAGTATTAGAGCAAAATAATGTCAGCAAACGAACTCTATACCTTACTGTATGGTATACTCGATAAGTTAGAGCGTATCGAAAGTCATTTAGGAATCAAAGATTCATCTGTTGACTTAGATGGCGGAGTGAAGTTTCGTGTAGTAGAGGATGCAGATGAAAATGTTGTTGAACTGCATCCAAAAGATTAGGTCGGGGGGCAGGACGGTAATGCAGCGGATTGCTAATCCGTACAACCTGAAAGGGTTGACTGGGTTCGACTCCCAGTCCGACCGCCAAATAACGCCGCTCTAGCTCAGCTGGTAGAGCAACTGATTTGTAATCAGTGGGTCGGGGGTTCAAGTCCCTCGAGCGGCACCATTAAGCGAGTATGGTGAAATTGGTAGACACGCTAGATTTAGGTTCTAGTGCTTTACGGCGTGGGGGTTCAAGTCCCTCTACTCGCACCATTATGTCGGTGAAGTGTTATGGTAGCACGTCAGTCTCCAAAACTGAAAGCCGGGGTTCGACTCCCTGCACCGATGCCAATCTCGGTATAGCACAGCCTGGTAGTGCGCTTGTTTTGGGTACAAGAGGTCGTTGGTTCGAATCCAGCTACCGAGACCATATTGCGGCATTTCTCCTGGGAGAGGACTCAGCCTTCCAAGCTGATGGAATCGGTTCGAATCCGGTATGCCGCTCCAACTATGGAAGGTTGGCAGAGTGGTCGATTGCAACGGTCTTGAAAACCGTCGAACCAACAGGTTCCGTGAGTTCGAATCTCACACCTTCCGCCATAAAATAAATATTAGATGCAAACTGATTTAATATTAATAATTATGCCTAAAATACAGCCCGATGCACCAACAGTTGGACCAGCTATACTAAAGGCAAAAGTTCAACAACATGGTTATTCATGTAAAGTTTTTGATTTAAATATTGATAGTTATAATGCTATTCAAAATAAAGATATATGGAATAAAGATGACTATCTTTTTTTAGAAGATAATTATGAAAAATTTTTAAGTGATTATACCGAATTAAAATCAATAAAAAAACTTCATAAAGAGTATATCAAAAAACTTGTTGAACTTAATCCTAGATATGTAGGATTAAGTCTTTTAACAAAATTTAGTAGAAATACTGCTTTTTATTTTTCTAAACTTGTAAAGAATGCATTACCAAACACAAAAATAATTTGGGGTGGTGCAGGAATATATAAAAGTTACTGTTTAAATCTTATAAAAGATGAAATTATAGACGATTATATTTTAGGTGATGCCGAAGAACAAATTATAAAATTATTAAATGGAACACTTGATACTGACAAAACAAAAAGACATCCAATACAACTTCAAGATTTAAATTCAGTTCCTTTACCAGATTATAGTGATATTATTTGGAATAACTATCAAAAAGATGATCACTTTAAAGAAAAAAATATTTCATATATTACTGCAAGTAGAGGCTGTGTACGAAATTGTTCTTTTTGTGATATTAATTTAATATGGCCAAAATTTAAATTTAGATCAGCAGAAAATGTTTTTGAAGAAATAAAATATATACATCAAACATATAAAAGAACATTTTTTAAGTTTACAGACAGTCTAATAAATGGATCACAAAGCGAGTTTAGAAAACTTTTATTCCTGTTAGCAAACTATAGAAAAAATTATCCTGAGATACAGTGGTCAAGTCAATTCATAGCTAAATCAGAAAGACAAATGCCTAAAGACGATTTTGTTTTAATAAAAGAAAGTGGATGTGTTTGGTTAGAAATTGGATTTGAGCACTTAGTTGAAAAAATTAGATTTGATATGAACAAAAAAATCACAGACGAAGATATGTGGTATACTATTGATGAATGTTTTAAAAATAATATTATTATAGATTCGTTAATGATCACTGGATGGATAACCGAAACCGAAGAAGATCATATACAACAATTAAACGTCTTAAAAGAAATGTTTGATAGAGGCTATAAAGATACTATAAATTTTGCATTTGGCAATGTTTTAAGTATTACCGAAAATACTCCTCTTTGGTCAAGTTATATAAATGATCCAGAGCTAGAATGGATAAATCTAAATGATTGGAATTATAAAGGTAACACTCTTGATGTAAGAATACGTAGATGGGAAGAGGTTAACGAATACTATAAAAAATTACGAGCAGAACAAAATAAACATACCAATATAAATCTGGTTGCAAGCCGAGTTAAAAAACTAAAAGATCATATAGATGTATTATAATGGTTGACATCATATACCGTTTGTGTTATATTATAATTGTAACAACAAAGAGGATATATGATATGGCTGCTTGCCCAAGATGTTTTCAAGAGAAACCAATGTTAGCAGATCGTTGCCCACATTGTGTGGCAGACGTTCCAGTTGGTGATCAAATTGGATTTTCATTTTTTACTACTTTAGCAGTTGTTGGAATGTTAATTGTTGTTTTTTCTTTTCTTTTTGGTTGACACAGGAAGAAATATATAGTAAGTTATAAGCATAACAAAGACGACGGTCTTTAGTTAGATAGTGCAAGGAAACGATGCTTCACATAGGCATTAACTTGACTCACACGCTGTGGTGGCGCTGTAAGACCTTGGAGACAAGGCGTTGCAGAGAAAGTAGAATTAACCATTCTATTGTGAGGTTCCGCTGGATATGTAGACAGGATATGTCAAGGCGGTTGTGGGTAATCCTTAGTCCCACCTATCATTATTATATAAATACCATATGATTACTGCACAGAAAGAAATTATCTGGCACTTGACTTGCAGCAAATGCAAGCACTACTGGTCGTTCCCAACTATGGAAGAAAAATATTGTATAGACAGGGCATCGTTGCATTGCCCTGGTTGTGGTACAAAATGCAGAGTTGTGGTTGACGATGATAACAGTAAGTAGCTTAGAGTGGCATGTGAGTCATAACTGCAATTTTAGTTGCTCAGGTTGTAGTGACTTTAGCAACTACAAACATGCCGCCTCCATTACTAACGACATTCTCAAACAATGGTATGCTCCGTGGCACAAACGTATACAACCTAAAACGGTAGCATTGGTTGGTGGTGAACCTTTAGTCAACAAAGATATAGAAAATATTATTTATACCGCAAGAGAGCATTGGCAACACAGTGCTCTAGAACTTGTGACCAATGGCTGGTTGTTGTATCGGTATCCAAACTTACCAAATGTTCTAAAAGAAACAAACACAACATTGTATGTAAGCAAACACTATGACAGTTTTGACTACAATGAAAAGTTTGTTAATATAACAAACGAATTAGAAAAACAAAACGTAAAATATAAAATTTATCGCAATGACAAAACGTGGTTTCAAATATACAAACCAGCACTGTTACCACACGAAGATAATGATCCAGAAAGCAGTTGGAAGAACTGTCCTACTTACCAAGATTGTTTCCAACTATATGATGGTGCAATATGGAAGTGTCCTCCTATAGCATATATTAATTTGATGAATAAAAAATACACATTAGACAGCAAGTGGGATACATACTTACAGTATAAGGCATTACAACCAGATTGCACCGATAGTGATATTGTAGAATTTTTCGCAAGGGGTGCTGAATCTGTTTGTGGTATGTGTCCTGCAAAACTTAAACTAACCAAGAAAGAAGTAGAATGGCAAAACTGATTGGCAACATAGATGAATATCTCAACTGCACACAGCTGGTAGAAGATTGTGTAGGTGGTTTTAGAGAATATCAAACATTCCGTGACAAAGAAGGTAACATAGATCGTGTTAGCCAACTGCTAGTCAATGATCCTCGAGCAGACGAACGTTTGGTGAAGGTTATCAAAGCAAACTATCCTGGTCCTATGTGTGACGGGTTAATTTACACAGGTGCACACTTCCCGGAAAAATATGTTAAACTGTTAGACGAGTATCTCGGAACAGTATGTGTTAGGATTGTTGTAAGTGAATTTGATCCTGGTAAGGTAACAGTTCCGCATTATGATTGGGCAAGAGAAAAGGATCAACAAGCAGAAGCAAAACTGCTAGAATATGGTGACATCGAAGGTTACCATGTGCATTTGGGTGAACCTGAAGAAGGACATGGCTTTATGATAGAAGGCGAGTGTTGTTATATGCAACAGCAAGGCAACATATGGAAGTGGGACAACTATTTGAGTTGGCACAGTGCTGTAAACACAGGATGGAATCCAAAACGTATATTAAGTTATTTTGGTTTAAGACTTAAAAAAGACTTGCCTAATTATACATACAAATACAACGACAAGTCAGAAGGTGTTGAATTAGTGCTTGACGACGGAACAATCCTTTAGTATAGTATCAAGGTAAATACATTATCAAGGAGTTGTTATGGGCGGAAAAGTATTTGACGGAACAAGTGATTTTGATCACAATGCTATCGATGAACTGTTAGATGATGTAAACAATAAAATTCTCAAAGGCACAGGCATTGAGTGTATTCCTGTAGGTAGTGCTGCTACACCAACTCCTGGCAAGCGTTCTGGTGACTTGGATGTGATTGTTGATGCTAAGGCTGTAATGAGCTACTTCAACAGTAAAAATGCCAAAGAAGGCAAACAAGCTCTAAGCGATTTTATAAAACAAAAAGGTTACAACACAGCAGTGATTGGAACCAATGTGCATGTTCAAATGCCATTAGGAACATATAGTCACCAATTGGATATTATGGTTGTTGATAATGCTCCAACTATTGCAAGATTCCATACACATGATATACCACAAGGTTCACAATACAAAGGCATACACAAACAACTTGCGATTGCTAAACTAGCAAAAAACAAAGGCATGTTGTGGAGTGCATGGAAAGGTTTGTTCACTCGCAATGCGGCAGGCAAAGCAGGCGAATTTGTAACAAGTGATTTAGACGAAATAGCAAAACAACTTATTGGACCAAATGCTGGTGCTGCTGATTTAGGCAGTTATGAAAGCATTATAGCAAAGTTACCTAAACCTGAAGCAGATAAACTACAAGCTGAACTAATGCAAGATGACAAGTTTGCACCCAAAGCAGAAAGTGTAATTACACTAGCCGATGCTAATCATCAACGCATTGTAGAACTAATAAACAAATTGGCAGACAGCAGATGAGATATCAAGAGCTAATTGAGGCAAAACAATTAGGCAGAGCTTTCAATCATTTGGAAGACCTAGTATTCTTCTACGGCAGTGCAGGCACTATAGAAGCATTAGAGCATTTAAAAGACATGGCACAAGAAAGTGGTGCCCAAAGCATACGTATGAAATGGGACGGTAATCCACAGATATATTGGGGTAGAGCCGAAGCTGGTGGACCACTTGTATTAGCAGGACACAACGCATGGGCAAAAGGTGTAGCAGCAACAAGCCCTGAAGAAGTTGCTGATTTTATTATTAACAAATCGGGTTCTCCTAAAACACCTGAAGAAATAGAAGCTCGTAAGGATTTTGGCAACAAGTTTGCAAGCCTTTATAGATATTTTGATGCTGCTACTCCAACTGATTTTGTAGGCTACGTTTATGCAGATGGTTTGTTTTTACAGCGTCCTGAATCAGAAAACGGTGTATACACATTCTGTCCAAATCCTAAATCACAAACTTGCTATCATGTAAGAGCAGAAAGCGATTTGGGTAGACAAATAGAAAATGCTGATATAATGGTTGTAGGACATGCTTACTTCCCAGAGTTTGGCATGCCTGACAATGAGCAAGAGCCGATGCAGGACTTCAGTGCTTTTGACGGAACAAGTGAATTAATTGTTCTTGGCCCAGTTTACAATCAAGAAAAAATCACAGTAGATCAAAGTGCTATTAATTTAGTAGAAGATTTTGTAGAACGTAATAAAAACCAAATAGATACGTTCTTGGCAGGAGTCTCAGGTTTAGCAGATTTAAAAAATATAATTTACACCTATGTGAACCAAACAGCAAAAGCAAAGCGTTTAGACAGTTTAGGATCACAGGATTTTATGACATGGTTAGAGCGTAGTAGAGTGAGTAAGCCAAAACAAGCCAAGATAATAGAGCTTGATCAACAAACCAACGGAGCTCTAGAAAGTATTTTTAGGCTTGTAAAAATGATACAAGTAATGAAGGACAAGGTAATTGATCAAATAGAAGGCGAACAAGGTGACATTTGGGACACTAATGGTGAAGGCCGTGTGCGTTATGCAGACATGGATAAACAATTTGGCAACGTAAAACTTGTTCCAAGAAAAAGGTGGACACCCTCATGAGACTAAGACAACTATTTGAAGCACCAGGTGAAACAGTAGGACTAATATTTGGACGTTTTAATCCTCCACACAAAGGACACAAAGCAGCTTGGCAACAAGCAGCGACTAATAACTATTGGTATATTGGAACTAATGCTGCAACCATAGGACCTAAAGATCCACTACCGTCTCAAGTTAAGAAGATAGCCATGGAGACTATCATGCCAGAAGCAAAAGGTCATATAGAATTTAGTCAAAGCTGGTATACACTAGCGGCAGAGGTGTATGCTAAACATCCTGATGCTACTCTAAGATTATATACAGACGAGAAATGGGTTGCTGACAGTTTACCAAAATACAACGGCCAAGAAGGCCCACATGGGTTATTTAATTTCAAAGAGATTGAATGGGTGAAAACAGAAAGACTGGCAAGTGCAACTGATTTACGCAAAGCAGTTCTTGATGACAATCCTGAAGATTTTGCAAAAGCAGCAGGTGTTCCAGCAGATACAAAAATCAATTTGCCAGGTGCAGATATGCCGTTCTTTGATCTGATTGCAAAATATTTAGAACCTCATAGAGAAAAATTACTTGCAAAAAAGTAAAATATACGTTATAATCAAATAATGAAAGAACACTATTTTCTTCTTGATAATGTTGAGAACTGGCCTTATGGCAGCTTACACGTAAAGCGTGGAGGACATGAAAACCATCCTATACCAGTAGACCATTTTTTATCGCATTTTGCAGAATTCAGCTATGCAAATTTTTATAATACTTTGAAAAGTGATATACTTAATCCAAAGGCAACAAAATTTATTTTAAATTTTATACATATGCCTCAAACAGTTGAATTTGCAATTAGTTCACATGCTAAACGTTTGATACAAGAGGATCCAAAAACATTCTTAGTTCTTTTGAGTCCTTTAGAGTATCAGATAACGCCATTAGAATTAAGTAAGTTTTGCACAAAAAATAAATTACCTCTTAATAAAATTATAGTTTTGTGTAGTGCTACTGAATTTCATAAACAGACTATAAATGGTATCAAATACATTTGCATAAATTTTTGGGAAAGTATTACAAGGCATCATCATCAATTACTACCTGAAACTTATGTAATCAATAGAGATGATAGACTTAAACAAATACAAAATGCAACAAAAAAATTTATATGTTTAAATAGAAATGTAAAACCACACAGGATATGGTTTATGTATTCTATGGTTAAGGCTGAAATATTAGATCAAGGACATGTAAGCTATCACTTGCCAAAAATACGTGACGATGATTATAATATGTTATGCCAAGGCGATTTTGTTTTAAAACGCATTCCAAAACACTTACATAAAGATTTTAAGAAAACAAATAAAACACAAATGTGGCCTAGGATGTTAGATAAACTTGATGACGAAGCAAGAATCCAATATCATACAGGACCTACACCTTATTATCAAGACAGTTTACTGAGCTTTGTTACTGAAAGTGAAAGCTCAAAAAACTTTTTAACAGAAAAAACATACAAAGCTATTGTTAATATGCATCCGTTTTTTATAATAGGAAATCCTGATCAACATACGTTATTAAGAGCCAGAGGATATCATACGTTTGAATCTCTTTTTGGTGTTAGTAGTGTTATGAATTTTGATCAAGCAATGAAAATGTTAGAAAAAATTAAAGCATTAGATATTAATGTATTAAAAACAACTTTAGAGAAACATTATTTAGATAAATTAATACATAACTATAATAATTTCTTCACAAGAAGAATTAGCTGGCAAACCATAGTGCAAGAAATATTTGATGCAACTGAAAGAAGATAAATTTCCCGAACACTTCTGTATGGCACCTTGGACACACATGAGCGTGTGGCAAACAGGTGATGCCTATCCATGCTGCATTTATCATTGGGATATGCCTGTTGATAATATTAATCGTAGTGGATTGAAGGGTGCATGGAACAGTAAGAAAATGCGTGAGCTTCGTTTGCGTATGCTTGCCAACGAACCAAGTGAAGGTTGTGCTAAATGTATAAACTATGACAAGCAAGGTATTATAAGTTATAGACATAAATTTAACACAGAATACAACCATCATTATGATTTAGTAGAAACCACAAGTGATGACGGCAGTGTTGACAAAATGAATCTACCATATTTTGATGTGCGTTTTTCAAACTTGTGTAACATGAAGTGTCGCAGTTGTGGACCACACTTCAGCAGCAAATGGGCTGAAGATGTAGTAGGCAAACCAGAAGTAGTTGAAATCAATCATCAAGACATGTGGGATGAAATAGAAGAAGTGTTGCCTACTATAGAAGAAATTTATTTTACAGGCGGCGAAAGTTTGTTTATGCCACAGCATTATAGATTGCTAGACATGCTTATAGAGCGTGGACTCAAACCGAGATTGACATACAACAGC
>Ga0255768_10003614_pt1 | contig 15341 bp, 10 predicted proteins | sample 071ome_33_FD_179983 | JGI IMG/M metagenome (GOLD analysis project Ga0255768, IMG submission 179983) | Coastal salt marsh microbial communities from the Groves Creek Marsh, Skidaway Island, Georgia - 071412AT metaG (version 2) | ecosystem: Environmental > Aquatic > Marine > Intertidal zone >...
CAGGTTCGCGGTCCAACACACTATCCACGTTCTCCGCAAGTTCCGCAGGATCAAGATTACTCTCGCTCATCACCGTCACTCGACCCGCCGCCGCGAGGCGAGCCGCCCGAACCGACTGCTCTGTCTCGCCCCCCTCGCCCGTGAAGGGGATCATGACCGCAGGGACACCCGATGACAAAATATCCACGGTGCTGTTGTAACCCGCTTGCGAGATAGACAAACGGCTTCCCTCAAGAAGCGCTCGATAGTCGCTCCGATTTGCCTCCACACTGAGTCCCTCGCCGCCAGTTTTCTTCAACGAGTCGATTAGGGATTTATCCGGATCTGTCCCCACCAGCATTTGCCAGGGCACGCTCGGGTGACGGGTGAGACGACGGGCTCGGGCCATAGTTTCATACAGAACCCTGCCCGCAGCACCGCCACCCGCTGCGGCGATCACACCTGAAACACGGGACACCGACGGAGGTACTGACTGCGGTGCGGTATCGACAAAGCCGGAATACGTCAAATTTTCAACCTCAGCAGCGCGCCGAAACGAGGCGGCGAACGGCAGAAAACTCTCGTCGCCATGAACCAACACGCCGTCAAAGTAGTGTCGCAGAAAGTCGAGCGTCTCCGCCTCACGCTCATCCGAGCGTTGTTGGACGCAATCCCTGACCGAAGAGAAAATTTGTATCCGACTACGTTGTGCCTCGTCCAACAGCGGCTCGAGTTCAAACCGAAAGCGCCTCCTGCCAAACGGAAACAACTCAAGAACGAGTAAGCGCGGCGACTCACGATCAAGTATCTGCAGAAGTTGGTCGCGGCGGTTTTTTTCGTAAGCCGCATCGATCAGCCTGTCGTTCGCGTCCACTAAAGACGAGAAAGCGAGATCCGCACTACGCACGGGCGGCAGCTGATACACCGGCACATCAGATAATGCTGAGAGATCTATCGACGGGCCACCGCTTACGACACTGACCGGTATGCCTTTTTTTGCGCAGGCGTTGGCTATTGCAATCGTTCGCCGAAGATGACCGATTCCCAGCAGATGCTGAACGTAAAAAAGAATCACAGCACAAAAGGAGAAGGAAAAGAAGAAAAAGGTCAGGCGATATCGATTTTTGCCGAAGACTCTTCTGCGAGCAGTGCCTTGGTTCGTGAGCAAATCACATCTAAACCATTTAAGACCTTATCTGCTCCCGCCTTCGACGGAACCGGTTGACGCTCAAGTTCCCTCAGTGCCCGTGCCATCGCATCCGGAGAGCGATCACCATCGCCACTCAGCATTGACACAAAGCCAAGAGATTGCGCCCGCCGTGCGCGAATGGTTTGCTCTAACCGAGGTGTCGATCGCGGAATGAGTAATGCAGGCTTATCGAGCGACAATACTTCGCAGAAGGTGTTGTACCCGCCCATCGCCACCACACCCTCAGCTCGATCGACCAACAACTCCATATTGGCGTTGAAGGTAATGGTGTGAACGCCCTGTAGAGCTGCCGCGCGACGCTGAAACTGATGCCGAAGGGCCTGGGGCATAAATGGACCTAACACAATCACCACCGACCGCGTGGGTCTCGGCTTTTGCTCAAGAGCACAAAGCACCCAATCCACCAGCGTCTCGCCATCACCTCCCCCGCCTGGAGTAACGAGGAGAAAGGGGTCTTTCGGTAGACTGACCGGAGGCATCGCGATCTCAGGAATAGAGCGCTTGAGATAGCCGGTAAAAACCAGACGCTTGAGACTCTCAGCCGAGACACCCAGCTCCGCCAAGGGATTACCCATCGATGGCGACCCGAATACCCAGATTTCGTCATACCAGGCTTCGAGATCTCGCGGGGTGCCCCGCTTATCCCACTCCTTCCTCAGTATCACGGGGTCGTCCAGAATATCCCGCAGACCCAGAACCGTTCGAACATTGCGGTCACGCAGCATCTTTAAAGTAGCCGTGACCTCACCGCGAAGACCAAGGGGCTCCTTGTCCACCAGAAAAAGATCGGGAGCGAAAGTCTGCGCGGTCTGCGCAAGAATCGAACTGCGTAATTGCAAGGTCTGGGAGAGATCAATATGATCCGAGAGCGAGGTATAGTCGCCGCCGCGAAGTTTGACCACGCCGGGAATACGTACAAAATCCACTCGGCTCTTAAAATCAAAGCTCCCGATAATTGGTGATCCCGACACGATCAGGACGCGCAATCCCGCGAAACGATCAACCAACGCATGGGCGATGGTTCGGCAGCGCCTGAGATGCCCCAGCCCGAATGAGTCGTGGCTATAAATCAGTATGCGTTTACCGGCAAGCGAGGAGTCCATATCGATCCCGTTAGCCCATGGCCGACGTTGAAGCCACCATAATTTTGCCAAGCGCCGTCGCCACCTGCTCGTCGCGTTGATTGGTGCAAATACAGGACAATCCCACCACACCGCCCGAAAATTTAGGCTTTTCTACCTTGTCGGTAATCTCCCAGGCAGCGCGAAGCGTATCCCCCGGCTTCACGGGTGCGAGAAAGCGGCAGCTATGCTCAAGATAGGCGATCGCGGTTCCCGAGAAATAGATACCCACGGGCGCCGCCACGAAGGCGCTGGTAAACGGACCGTGCAGTATGCGGCCACCGAATCGGGATTTCGACGCGAAGGTCTCATCGACGTGAAGCGGGTTAAAGTCGCCGAACAATCCCGCCGCCGTCACCAGATGGCTTTCGGTAATCGTCAGCACGTAATCAAAGGTGTCGCCCACTGCGACTTCGTCGAATGATCTTCCCGCAGGAATACGCATATTCGCTACCCTATCCAGCTTGAGGTGGGCGATTATAGGCTGGTCTACGATATGACTATTAAAAAGCTGATCGTTACACTGTTTTTTGGCGAATCACGATCACACCATCCTCTCAATTCTGACATCGCTACCCAAAATCGGTAGGATGCCCCCATAGTCTTCTGGAGAATATTCGTGTCCATTTTCGAAAGCGAGCTTCCTCAAGTCAGAGCAAATTTTGAGCCGCTCTCGCCCGTCAGTTTCCTGCGTCGGGCGGCCCAGATTGCACCAGAACATACCGCAATCATCCACGGGGCGAGACGTTATACCTACCGTCAATTTCTCGAGCGATCCAATCGTCTTGCCAACGCCCTGAGCCAACGCGGCATCGGCGTAGGTGACTGTGTTGCCATCATGGGCGCCAACACGCCGGAAATGCTTGAGGCCCACAACGCCGTTCCCATGATGGGAGCAGTTCTCAACTCTTTGAATATTCGACTGGATGCCAAAACCATTGCGTTCATCCTTGCGCATGGCGAAGCCAAAGTGCTTCTGACCGACACCGCTTTCTCGGCCGTTATAAAAGAAGCGTTAACGATGGTGGAGCAACCTATTCTTGTAATCGATATTGATGACTCCGAGGGCGACGGGGGCGAATGTCTGGGTGAGACCGACTACGAGACATTCATCGCGGCAGCCGAACCCAATTTCTCGGGCGACCAGCCCTCTGATGAGTGGCAGGCGTTGTCATTGCTGTACACATCGGGCACCACGGGTGATCCCAAGGGTTGTGTATACCATCATCGCGGTGCCTATCTGAATGCGATGGGCAACATGCAGACCATGGGCCTTGGTCGGGATTCGGTCTATTTATGGACCTTGCCCATGTTTCACTGCGACGGTTGGACCTTTACCTGGGCGGTAACCGCCGCCGTTGCAACGCACGTTTGTCTTCGCGCGGTGGAGCCTAAAGCTGTTTTTTCTTCCATTGCCCAAAACGGCGTCACGCACATGTGCGGCGCACCGATCGTCATGAATATGCTCGCGAACGCACCCAGCGATGCGAAGGTGAAGTTCCCGCAAGTCGTTGAAATAGCAACAGGGGGCGCAGCGCCCCCTTCGGCGGTAATCGAGGCGATGGAGGCTGATGGATTTCACGTCACCCACCTCTATGGCCTGACCGAAACCTACGGACCGGCTACGGTATGCCTCCCCCAAGAAGACTGGCCTGCCCTGGAACTCTCGCAACGCTCCGCTCGAATGTCACGCCAGGGGGTCCACTACGGCACCCTCGAGAACGCCAGCGTGAAAGATCCCGAGACTATGGAAGATGTCCCATGGGATAGCGAGACTTACGGCGAGGTGATGGTGCGAGGCAATACCGTGATGAAAGGGTACCTAAAAAACCCTACAGCGACGGACGCCGCGTTCTCAGGCGGATGGTTCCATAGCGGTGACATCGCGGTACGCCACCCGGACGGATATATCGAAATCAAAGATCGCTCTAAGGACATCATCATCTCGGGCGGTGAAAATATTTCCAGCCTGGAGGTGGAAGAAACCCTCTATCGCCATCCGAAGATCTTGGAGGCCGCTGTGGTGGCTCGCCCCGATGAGACTTGGGGCGAAAGCCCCTGCGCGTTCGTTACCCTCCGCCAAGGTGAGGCGGCCACACCTGAGGATGTCATCCTTTTCTGCAGAGACCACATGGCGCATTACAAGGTGCCCAGAACGGTAATCTTCGGTGATTTACCGAAGACGTCCACGGGGAAGATTCAGAAGTTTGTATTACGAGAGACCGCAAAAGCGCTGGGCTCGAATCGTTAGGCCGCTTTGATTCGGTCACCGACTCGCAAGGTACCGCCAGTAAGAATTTCGCAGCGTAGGCCGCCCCGATGCGTTAAGTGCTTGACGAGCGAGGGCACGGCAAGAAGGTCTTGAAGATAGGCGCAAGGTTCGCATAACTCCACGCCGCGCAGCGTAGCCTCGCCGACAGAAAAAGACCGGCCCACAAGATCATTCAAGCGTACCGATCTTGTCACCAGATTACGCCGGAACATCCGAGGCGCAAGATCGAGACCCAGCACGCTATTAAAACTCTCGATCGCTTCTAACTCGATCAACGTGACCTGCGTCTCAGCGTCTGCGCCCTGCGCAAAATAACGATCCCCCTTTAAACCCGCGCCTGCAGTGGCTATCACTTCGTCGATCTCATGAGCCTCTACACCGACCTCTGAGGCGATGCAGATCGCCACAATCTGTTCGTCATTCTGTTCGTCATTCTCAACCTTCACGGCATCACACTCCTCACAGGGGAATGTTGCCGTGCTTTCGCCACGGGTTCTCAAGGTGCTTATTTCTGAGCATTTGAAGCGATCGGCAGATTCGCCGACGCGTCTCGCTCGGGAGAATGACATCGTCAATAAACCCGCGGTGACCCGCGATAAATGGATTTGCGAACTTTTGCCGATACTCTTCGGTTCGCTCCGCAATCCTTGCCTCATCACCGATGTCCTCGCGGAAGATGATTTCGACCGCGCCTTTTGGGCCCATCACGGCAATCTCTGCCGAGGGCCACGCCAGATTAACGTCTCCGCGCAGATGCTTCGAGGCCATCACATCATAGGCCCCGCCGTAGGCCTTGCGCGTGATGACCGTGACCTTGGGCACGGTGCATTCGGCATACGCATACAGCAGCTTAGCGCCGTGACGGATGATGCCCCCGTATTCTTGTGCTGTTCCGGGCAGAAAGCCGGGAACATCTACGAAGGTCACGATCGGAATCGAGAACGCGTCGCAGAATCGTACAAACCGCGCGGCCTTTGTAGATGACTGGATATCGAGACAACCCGCGAGCACCATCGGCTGGTTCGCCACAACACCCACCGTACGCCCCGCCATCCGACCCAAACCGGTGAGGATATTTCCGGCATAGTCCGGTTTAAGTTCGAAAAAATCTCCATCGTCGAGAACTTTTTCGATGAGCTCGTGCATATCGTACGGCTTGTTCGGATTTGCAGGGACCAGCGTATCGAGCGATGGCTCGAGCCGGTCAGCAGGATCGATCTGTTCACGCTCGGGCAGATCATCAACGTTGCTAAGCGGCAGGTAATCAAAAAAGTCACGTACCGCGAGAAGCGCGTCGATGTCGTTATCGAACGCCCCGTCAGCCACTCCGGACTTGGCCGTATGCGTGGAGGCGCCACCCAGCTCCTCGTGCGAGACCACTTCGTGCGTCACGGTCTTCACGACCTCCGGACCGGTCACATACATGTAGGCCGTATCCCGTACCATAAAAATGAAGTCGGTCATCGCCGGTGAGTAGACCGCGCCACCGGCGCAGGGACCCATGATCATCGATATCTGCGGGATCACCCCCGAGGCAAGAACATTGCGCTGAAAGACTTCCGCATAGCCGGCGAGAGAATCAACGCCCTCTTGTATGCGAGCGCCGCCGGAGTCATTTAACCCGATGACAGGAGCCCCGACGCGCATCGCATGATCCATGACCTTGCAGATTTTCTGCGCGTGCGCTTCCGAAAGAGATCCCCCGAGCACGGTGAAATCCTGACTGAACACAAAGACCGTACGGCCATTGATCGTACCGTGACCGGTAACAACGCCATCTCCGGGGATGGTCTTGCCGCCCATATCAAAATCACTGCAGCGATGCTCAACAAAGACATCCCATTCTTCAAAGCTGTCTTTATCAAGCAGCACATCAAGCCGCTCCCGAGCCGTCAACTTGCCCTTGGCGTGCTGCGCCTCAATACGCTTTTCTCCTCCACCCAACCGTGCTGCCTGGCGGCGGCGCTCCAACTCTTCGATGATCTCGCGCATCCGGATAGAACTCCTGCTTTAGTCTCTGATCACGGCGAGCACATCCCGAGCAGCCTGCATGATCGGTGTGCCGGGGCCAAAAAATGCCGCAACCCCGAGCGCGGACAGCATCTCGCTGTCGGCTTTTGGCACTACGCCTCCGAGCACTACGCGTATATTCGAGGCCTTACGATCCTTCAGCATCTGAAGCACCTGGGGGACCAGCGTCGCGTGCCCTGCAGCCTGCGAGGAAATCCCAACGACGTGTACGTCATTGTCAATCGCCTGTTGGACCACCTCTTCCGGCGTCTGAAACAAGGGTCCAATATCCACATCAAAGCCGAGGTCGGCAAAACCCGTTGCAATAATCCGGGCACCCCGATCGTGACCATCTTGACCCAACTTGGCCACCAGAATACGCGGACGTCGACCTGCGCTCGTGGCAAAGGCATCGACCTCACTTCTCAGAGCATTGAACTCTGCATCCTGCTGATAAGCATCGCCGTACACGCCGGAAATCGTCCTCACTTGGGCCTGATGCCGACCAAAGACCCCCTCAAGCACGGAAGAAATTTCACCTACCGTCGCGCGAGCGCGGGCAGCGTCGACGGCGTACTGTAGCAGGTTCGATCCGGGGGTCTTTGCGGCTTCTTCTAATGCAGCGAGGCGGGCGTCACAATCCGCTTGATCTCGTCCTTCTTTAACACGCGTAAGCCGGGCGATCTGACTGGAACGAACTTCAGAATTATCAATACTGAGAATATCGACCTCGGTCTCACTCGCGGCTTGATACCGGTTGACTCCGACAACGACCTCCTCCCCTTTGTCAATACGCGCCTGCTTACGAGCTGCAGACTCTTCGATACGAAGCTTCGGGATGCCACTGATAACAGCTTGGGTCATACCTCCCATTTCTTCGATCTCGTCGATAATCTTTCGAGCGTGGCTCACCAGACTCGCCGTAAGGCTCTCCACGTAATAGGAGCCTCCCAGCGGGTCGACCACGTGTTGAAGCCCGGCCTCCTCGCGGAGGATAAGCTGGGTATTGCGAGCGATATGAGCCGAAAAGTCCGAAGGCAGCGCCAGGGCCTCATCAAAACTGTTTGTGTGCAGCGACTGGGTGCCGCCTAAGACTGCCGCGAGGGCTTCGATCGTGGTGCGCACCACGTTGTTATACGGGTCCTCGCTCGTCAGGCTAACCCCCGAGGTTTGGCAGTGCGTTCGCAACATTAACGACCGCGGATCCTTCGGTGAGAATTTCTCTTCAATCAGCTGCGCCCAGAGCAATCGGGCCGCACGAAGTTTTGCGACTTCCATGAAAAAATTCATGCCGATCCCAAAAAAGAAGGACAGACGAGGCGCAAACGAGTCGATAGCCAAGCCGCTTGCTACCGCAGTGCGTGCATATTCCACGCCGTCCGCCAAGGTATAGGCAAGCTCTTGAACAGCGGTCGCACCCGCCTCCTGGATGTGGTACCCGGAGATGGAAATAGGATTGAATCGTGGCATGTGCTGCGCTGTGTAGGCAATGATGTCCGACACAATACGCATAGATGCCTGGGGAGGATAAATGTAGGTATTGCGCACCATGAACTCTTTCAGAACATCATTCTGAAGCGTCCCGGAAAGTTCAGCAGGATCCACCCCTTGCTCTTCGCCAGCCACAATGAACATAGCAAGAACCGGAATCACCGCGCCGTTCATCGTCATGGATACCGACATCTTGTCGAGCGGGATGCCGTCGAACAGTATGCGCATGTCCTCAACCGAATCAATGGCTACCCCCGCCATGCCGACATCGCCCATCACGCGCGGATGGTCGGAGTCGTAACCCCTGTGGGTCGCGAGATCAAAAGCCACGGAGAGGCCGCTCTGGCCTGCCGCAAGATTACGTTTATAGAAGGCGTTGGATGCCTCCGCCGTAGAGAAACCGGAATACTGACGGATGGTCCAGGCCCGACCCGCGTACATGGTGGCTTTTGGTCCACGGACATAGGGCGCAATACCCGGCAGTCCGGTGTGGTGCTCCAGCGCCTCAAGATCCTCAGCGGTATACAACGGCTTGATGGTGATGCCTTCTGGCGTGGACCATGACAGCGTCTCGGGGTCTGCGCCTTTCAGCTCATCCTGAGCGCGTCGTTGCCACTCACTGAGATCGGTTTTTTTCGGTGAGCTAGTCATAATTATTGTGAAGCTTGCGGGTATCCAATACCCGCTAGAGATTCTGTAATTTCATCAAGAATCGCAGGGTCATCAATCGTTGCGGGCATCTTCCAAGTCTGGCCATCGGCGATCGCCCGCATGGTGCCTCGCAACACTTTTCCTGAGCGGGTCTTGGGCAGACGCTTAACGACCACCGCCTGCTTGAAGGCCGCTACCGGGCCGATGCGTTCGCGCACGAGCGCGACGACTTCGGCACAGACATCCTCGTGGGCGCGATCCGATCCGGCGCTGAGCACCAGAAAGCCCAACGGAACCTGCCCCTTCAGTGCATCGGCCACCCCGGTCACGGCGCATTCCGCGACGTCAGGATGATCCGCTAACACCTCTTCCATCGCGCCCGTTGAAAGCCGATGCCCAGCCACATTAATAATGTCATCGGTGCGGGACATCACATAGACGTATCCGTCGGCATCAATAATTCCGGCGTCGGAGGTGTTGTAGTAGCCCGGGAAATCGGAGAGATAGGCGTCAATAAACCTCTGGTGCGCATTCCACAGCGTTGGGAAAGCCCCGGGCGGCAGCGGTAGCTTGACGGCCAGGGTTCCAATCTGACCACGCTCTGCCTCCACCCCGTTTTCATTCAGAACGCGAAGGTCCCAGCCGGGCGCTGCGAATGATGGCGAGCCATCGCGAATCGGCAGGCGCTCAATACCCACGCAGTTTGCCGCGATAGACCATCCTGTCTCGGTTTGCCACCAATGGTCGATAACCGGCACCCCGAGCTTTTCCTCCGCCCAATGCAGCGTGTCCGGATCTGTACGTTCGCCAGCAAGGAAAAGCGTCTTCAGCGAGCTCAAATCGTAACGACCGATATGCTCTCCGCGGGGGTCTTCCTTTTTGATGGCACGAAAGGCGGTGGGCGCCGTGAACAGCACGCTCACGCCATGCTCGCTGATGACGCGCCAAAACGCTCCCGGATCCGGAGTGCCCACCGGTTTGCCCTCGTACAGCACCGTCGCATTTCCCGCCAGCAGGGGTGCGTACACAATGTAGGAGTGTCCCACTACCCATCCGACATCCGACGCGGCCCAGAATGTTTCCCCGGGATCCACGCCATAAATATTCTTCATGCTCCACTTCAAAGCAACCGCATGACCACCGTTATCCCGCACCACCCCTTTGGGCTGGCCCGTCGTGCCGGAGGTATAAAGAATGTAGAGGGGGTCGGTGGCCTTGACGGGCACGCAGTCGTGCCGGGTAGCGGAGGCTCTGGCGTCCGCCCAATCAACATCGCGATCGGCCTCCATAGGGGCCTGAGCCTGATCGCGCTGCAAAATGATGCAGCGCTCAGGTTTATGCTGTGCGAGGCGAATGGCCTCGTCGAGCAGAGGCTTGTATTCGACCACCCTGCCCGGCTCGATACCGCACGACGCGCTGACAATCACGCGCGGAGTCGCGTCATCAATTCTTACCGCGAGTTCATTCGCTGCAAATCCTCCGAAAACAACAGAATGCACCGCCCCGAGGCGAGCGCAAGCCAACATCGCGATGGCGGCCTCCGGCACCATGGGCATATACACGATGACACGGTCACCTTTTTTAACGCCGTGCTCGGCAAGCACGCCGGCGAATAGAGCGACCTCATCCCTCAGCGATCGGAAGGTAAATCTCTGTTTGGCGCCAGTGACCGCGGAATCATAAATAAGTGCGACCTGATCCCCTCGCCCCGCCTCCACGTGCACATCCAGCGCGTTACGACAGGTATTGAGCTCTCCACCGACAAACCATCGATAGTCAGGCGGATTGGAACTGTCGAGGACCTGCTCCCACGGCTTGTCCCATTGCACGGCCGCCGCAGCCTCTGCCCAAAACGCCTCCCGATCGTTAAGTGAGCGCCGGTAAATATCTCGATAGCGCCCATCTTGTGGCTCAGCCATGTTTCACTCCGTTCTTATTTTTGAAGCGGTCCATTGCGCTCCAGGCGCGTTTGCGCCGAGTTCGATTTCACCAGAAGCGCTCTGATAAAATTTATCGCGTTCCCGTCGGCCATTAACCGCGTGGACGGCCAGGATCCGCTCCAAACACCGTATCAGCGCATTGTAGCGGGTTGTAAATCTTTCCCAAAGGAATCCTCATGAGTTACCAATACATTCTTAGCGAGACCCGCGAAAACGTCGGTTTGATCACCCTGAACCGTCCTGAGGCGCTGAATGCGCTTTCGGATGACCTGATGGATGAGCTCGGCCACGCCCTGGGTAACTTTGAAGCCGATGATGCGATCGGTGCCTCAATCATTACCGGCAGTGAGAAAGCCTTTGCGGCGGGCGCCGACATCAAGGGCATGAAGGACAGAACCTACATGGATGTCTATCTCGGAAACTTTATCGGTCGAAACTGGGAACGCGTCACCGAGTGTCGAAAGCCGGTCATCGCTGCAGTGGCCGGTTATGCGCTCGGCGGTGGATGTGAACTGGCGATGATGTGCGACTTTATTCTGGCCGCTGACAACGCAAAGTTCGGTCAACCTGAAATCAAGATCGGCATCATCCCGGGAGCCGGCGGCACGCAGCGGCTGACCCGATTTGTGGGGAAATCAAAAGCAATGGAGATGTGTCTTACCGGACGGATGATGGATGCCGAGGAGGCTGAACGCGCAGGCCTGGTGAGCCGCGTCATTCCCGCTGCAGATCTTCTTGAAGAGGCGGTGAAGACCGCCCAGTCCATCGCCTCTCTGTCTCGGCCGTCGGTAATGATGGCAAAAAGTGCCGTCAATAAAGCTTATGAGACAACGCTTGCCGAGGGTGTGGCGGCAGAACGCATCATGTTCCAGTCGCTTTTTGCGACCGAGGATCAAAAAGAAGGCATGTCTGCCTTTTCCGAGAAGCGTGCGCCCCAATGGGTTAACAAGTAACGATTCATGCGAGTCAAGGGCATTCCTTATCGATCAATCTGGATTGATGCAGATCAGCCCAGGGTGCATGTCATCGATCAAACCCAACTGCCGTTTCGATTTGAGACACGTGTCTTAACCTCCCACGAGCAGACGGCAGACGCCATACGCAACATGATCGTGCGGGGCGCGCCCCTGATCGGAGCCACAGCCGCCTGTGGGCTTTTTCTGGCCGCGGTCAGTGACACCTCTGACCAGGCGCTTAAAGACAGTGCTAATCATCTGCTGGCCTCACGACCGACGGCCGTTAACCTGCGATGGGCTATCGAACGGCTCTTGCCGGTACTGCTCGCAACCCCTCGTGACCGGCGTGAATCAACCGCACGAGCCCTCGCGCAGCAGATATGCGACGAAGACGTTTCCATCAACAGCGCCATCGGAGACCACGGTCTCCCACTGATTCAATCGGTCGCCGACGCACGATCCGGTGGCACCGTTAACGTGCTCACGCACTGTAATGCGGGCTGGCTCGCGACCGTAGACTGGGGGACCGCACTTGCACCTATCTTTAAGGCGCACGATGCTGGGATCGATATTCATGTCTGGGTCGACGAGACCCGCCCCCGCAATCAAGGTGCCGCACTGACGGCATGGGAGCTCGGCGCCCACGGCATCCCCCACACCGTTATTGCTGACAATGCCGGCGGCCACCTCATGCAGCATGGACATGTCGATCTTTGTATTGTCGGCTCCGATCGAACCACCCGAACCGGCGACGTATGCAACAAGATAGGAACCTATCTAAAAGCACTCGCTGCTAAAGACAACAGCGTTCCTTTTTACGCGGCACTGCCCTCTTCAACGGTGGACTGGACCATCCGAGATGGTCTCCGTGATATCCCTATCGAGGAGCGCTCCCCCGACGAGGTCGCCTACATTGCCGGTTTGGATGAAGGCGGCGGCCTTCGATCGATTCGCCTTATTCCACCGGTTAGCCAAGCTGCCAATCCGGCTTTTGATGTAACACCCGGGCACCTTGTTTCAGGGATCATTACAGAACGCGGCGTGTGCAGCGCCACAGAAAAAGGCCTGCTCGGGCTTTTCCCCGAGCAACCCCATTCATGAGCCGTATAATCGAGATATCCCGCCACTGACGCGATAAAAAAGAGGGTAGCATCACGCCGCTCCGAACCTTTCGAACCCGAGTATCGCTATTTGCCATTGCTGCCGCGACTGCCGCGGCGGTGTCGTGGTCCGGCCTCACATCGGCCGCTAGCGCCCCGGCCGGGATTGCCGATGCCCCAGCGTCTCTGGCGCCGGCGCCGCATCACGCGCGTACGGTCAAACTGATTAATTATTTCATCGAGCGATACCACTACCAAAAGACGCGACTTGACGACGCTCTCTCGTCGCAAATTCTAGATCGGTATATCGACGCACTGGATAACAATCGGGTTTATTTCCTCGCATCAGATATTGAAAGCTTCGAGCGATATCGGTTTTCGCTCGATGATGTGTTGCGCGACAACAAAACCGATCCGTTTTTCGAGATCTTCAACGTATATCGGGGCCGCGTCATTGATCGATTACGGTATGCGCTAGAACGGCTGGAGCGCCCGTTCGACTTCTCGATCGATGAGAACTACCCTTTCGACAGGACCGAGGCCCCTTTCGCTGTTGATGTAACCGAGCTTGATGATCTCTGGCGCCGCCGCGTCAAAAATGATGTCCTCACCCTGCGGCTTGAGGATAAGCCGGAGGAGGAAATCCAGACAACCTTGAGCGAGCGCTACACGCAGCAGATTCGGCGGACCAGCCAAATTACCTCACAGGATGTTTTTCAGACGCTTATCAATTCGTACATGACCTCTATCGAACCGCACACGGGGTATTTTTCGCCGCGGGCGACGGAGAATTTCAAGATTCGAATGAGCTTATCCCTGGAAGGTATCGGAGCGGTGCTTCAGACCCAGAACGAATACACCGTCGTCCAGAGGATCGTGCCCGGCGGTCCAGCCGAGATTGAAGGCGGACTTCGGGCAGGCGATCGCATCGTAGGGGTCGGCCAAGGCGATGAGGAGGCCCTGATAGATGTCATCGGCTGGCGACTCGATGATGTTGTCGAGTTGATCCGAGGACCAAAGGGGACCGTGGTTCGGCTACAGGTGAGACCAGACCCTAAATCGGGAAGTTCTGAGCCTCGCACCCTCGCGATAACACGGGATCAGATCAAGCTTGAGGAGCAGGCCGCTCAAAAGTCCATCATTGAAGTACAGGATGGCTCAACAACCCACCGGATTGGCGTTATCGATATACCCACGTTCTACGTGGACTTCGATGGAAAGGCCAAAGGTGAGGCCGACTATCGCAGCACGACTTCAGATGTTCGTCGTCTCATCCGTGAACTTCAAACCGAAAAAGCCAACGGCCTGATTATTGACCTTCGGGGCAATGGCGGCGGCGCCCTATCCGAAGCGACAGCCCTCACCGGCTTATTCATACCTTCAGGACCGGTGGTGCAGGTGCGTGATGCGAAGGGCCGAACGCGAATTAACCGGGATCCAGAGGACGACCTGGCTTATGACGGACCCCTAGCCGTCATCGTGGATCGCGACAGTGCGTCCGCCTCAGAGATCTTCGCGGGTGCCATTCAGGACTACCGCCGCGGCGTCATCATTGGTGAGTCCACCTTTGGCAAGGGCACAGTCCAGAATCTTGTTGACCTAGACAGATACTCCCAGGAGCCGGATCAGCCCTTGGGTCAGCTCAAGATGACCATTGCTCAATTTTTTCGCGTAAACGGGGCGAGCACACAGCATCGGGGTGTCACTCCGGACATCATTCTGCCGACACCGCAGGTGGCCGAGGAATACGGCGAACGCGCGCTCGATAACGCCCTCCCCTGGAAGCAGATTGACGCGACGGACTTCGACATCTACCCCGAGCGTGCCCGCACCGGCGACCTCGATACCCTTAGAGCACTTACGGCGCAGCGGCTTACACACGATCCAGACTTCATTTACTTAAGCGGTCTTCGGGCTCTTGATGCGCCCATCGCTGCTGCGACTGAGATCTCGCTACTTGAGAGTAAACGCAAGAGCGAGCGTGATGAGCGCGTTCAGGAGCAACAAAGGCTGTTAGTGGATCTCAAAAACGCCTACGACATCACCGAGAATAATTCCGACGATGCCTCTTTGCCGCGCGATGCCATTCTCGTGGAATCCGCCCGGGTGTTATCGGACCTGGCCTTCGGTCGTTATGACGATCGACTTATCGTTGAGGCCCGAAAATCAAGCCCAGGCTCCAACGCATCCTCCACCGCCCAATAAACGTTAACCGTCCTCTTCGATGAAATATTCGAGACTCGGCACGTTTCTACGATCCGGTTCGGGCATCCTTCGGCTTATGGAGGATATCGACGCTGCCCTGACCGGACCCGATCCCATGATGCTCTTGGGTGGGGGCAATCCGGCCAAGATTCCAGCAGTACAGGAGCACTTCCGCCAGGCCATGCTGGGACTGATGCGCGATGGGCAACGCTTCGAGCAGATGACCGGCAACTACGACGGGGCGAGGGGCAACGGCCGCTTCATCCGCGCGCTCGCCGAAATGCTAAATCGAAGGTACGGCTGGAATTTGAGCCCGGAAAACATCGCCATCACCAACGGCAGTCAGACTTCCTTTTACGTCTTGTTTCATCTTTTTGCGGGAGTGTCAGATGACGCGCTCTCGAGA
>Ga0255768_10003616_pt1 | contig 15331 bp, 13 predicted proteins | sample 071ome_33_FD_179983 | JGI IMG/M metagenome (GOLD analysis project Ga0255768, IMG submission 179983) | Coastal salt marsh microbial communities from the Groves Creek Marsh, Skidaway Island, Georgia - 071412AT metaG (version 2) | ecosystem: Environmental > Aquatic > Marine > Intertidal zone >...
GAATTTGTTGGTGAACCGATCAGGCGCAGCGAACGCGATGCATCGGTGCGCATCCAACTAAGTTCGTCGTCAGCTTTGTTGCGGTACACGGAGTCCCAGTGATCGGCCACGCTCACGGCCGCCAACATAGGCCAACCGCAGACATCGTTGCATCCAGATAGGTGGGTCCACAGCGAGTGCTACGGTGCGACGTCTGCCGATCGGTCTGAGGGGTGTGCAGTGGTTGACGTGCATGGAACATGCGACGCGCGTTTCGCGGCGTTGCGGGAGATCCTCGCGGAGAATCTTGATGCCGGACGAGATCTTGGGGCGTCGGTTGCGGTGCGAATCGCTGGTGAGTCGGTCGTGGATCTCTGGGGAGGCTGGTCTGATCCGGAGCAGACCCAGCCGTGGACCGAGCACACCATCACCAATGTGTGGTCATCCACTAAAACGCAAATGACGCTGTGCGCGTTGATGCTGGTGGATCGCGGCTTGTTGGATCTCGACGCCCCGGTGGCGCGCTATTGGCCCGAGTTTGCTGCCGAAGGCAAAGACGGCGTGTTGGTGCGTCACCTGTTGGGGCATACCTCAGGGGTGTCGGGCTGGGCGCAACCAGTCACCGTCGACGACGTCTATGACTGGGAACGCTCCACATCAATGTTGGCCGCCCAGGCGCCGTGGTGGGAACCAGGAACAGCCAGTGGGTATCACGCGATGTGTCAGGGCCACCTCGTCGGGGAAGTGGTGCGCCGCATCACCGGTCTGCAACTCGGCGAGTTCTTCCGGCGTCAGGTAGCCGAACCCCTGGGCTGCGACTTCCATATCGGCCTTGATTCTTCGGAGTTCTCTCGGGTGTCGGCGGTGGTCCCACCGCCACCCCCGCCGATCGATCCGTCGACGCTCGACCCTGAATCGGTGATGGTGAAAACATTCACCGGCCCGGTCATGCATGCGAAGGTCTCGTGGACCGATGAATGGCGTCAGGCCGATATCGGCGCAGCGAACGGTCACGGCAATGCGCGTTCTGTCGCCCTTGCCCAAAGCGCCATCTCCAACGGAGGTGTGGCGGCAGGAGTTCGCCTCTTGTCAGCTGATGCCATCGAAGAGGTTTTCCGGGTGCAGGCCGATGGCACCGATCAGGTGTTGATGTTGCCGGTGCGCTTCGGCATTGGTTTCGGCCTGCCGAACGATGCCGTGCCGCACCTGCCACAGCGGCGGCTGTGCTACTGGGGCGGCTGGGGTGGATCCCAGGTGGTGAACGATCTCGATAATCAGATGACGGTGACCTACATGATGAATCGAATGGATGACGGCCTCCTCGGCGACGTTCGTGGCCAGTCACTGGTGAGCGCTGCCCTCGACGTCGTTGGCTAAACCAGACGAGTCGTCGGACGACCGCGCGAAGACGTCGCTGCTAGGCCGGCCTTCTTGAGCAGCTGAAGGTCCGGCGCATGGCACAAGACGCTCAGTAGAGGTCAGGCCACGCGGTGTGATGCCGGTCATCGTCGCGTTGCGAGCGCAACTCCTATTGCAGCCACACCGACACCGGCCACGGACGTAGGTGAAAGTCGTTCGCCGAACAGAATCGCGGCCTCGATGGCAGAAAGTGCAGGGGTCAAGAAAAAGAGGCTCGAGACGGCGGCAGCATCGGTGCGTTGCAATAGCCACACCATGATCAACACGGCCGCAACCGAGAGCACCAGCACCGCCCAGATCACGCTGATGATGGTGGTGGCATCCGTGCCGATGTTGACCCCTTCGATCAGCATTGCAAGTGGTGCCAACACGAGGGCAGCTCCACTGAATTGCGCGACCGTGCCCCACATCAATGGGGTGGTGCGCCCGCTCCATCGTTGCAGCAGCGTGCCGAGTGACATGCCGAGTGTGCCGATTGCCGCAGCGGCGACAGGGCCGGCGGTGACGCCGTCAATTCCCGTGGTGGCGCGTTCGCCAACCACCAGTGCGACACCGGCGAGGCCGATCGCAACGCCCCACCATCGACGCCGGCGCAGGGTTTCGCCGAGCACGACGGCGCCGACGACGGCGGTGATGACGGGGTGTAATCCAGAGATCAGCGCTCCAACGCCAGAGGGCAACCCGTTATCGATGGCGATGAAGACACCACCGAGGTACACGGCGTGCATCCCAAAGCCGGACAACATCGACCATCCGGTCGCTGCACGGCCTGGTCGGGGGCTTCCGCTGGCGACGGCAACGGTGGCGAGGACGATGGCCGCGCACACCACTCGAAGCGCGAGAAAGCTCAGCGGACCTGAGCCGTCGGTGGCGTAGCGGGCGACGATAAACCCGGTGCTCCACAAGAACACGAACACCACCGGTGCGATACGGATAATCGGCGATGGGGCGCTCATACGGCCCTGACGCTACGCACAGGACGGCATGAGGCGCTGTAATGCAGCCATCAATAGAGCGACAGAATTCCACGTAGGTCGCCGATGTCGCTCCAGTGTGCATTTGTTGTGCTGGTTCACCGATCATTCTGGTCGTGAAGCCGTCAGCCTCATTAGAGGCTTCGTGTACATTGTCGATATGCGGCCAACTACCGCTGTGTTAGGAGGTCCACATGGCTCGACATACGTTCGAAGAGTCTCCACAGGGTTTGGTGGATGCTGCAGCGGATTTGTTCGAAGAGACTCCGCAGCAAGAAGCACCTGTGCGCCGCTCTCTTACAGTCGGGCATGCGGATCACCCCGCAGAGCGTGAAGCGGACCGCATGGCCGATGCCGCCATGTCGGCACTGGGCACCTTTGACGACCACACCGCAGCGGTGCGCCGCGCCACTTCCGATGTCGATCCACTTGGTGGCACCGAAGTGGATACCGATGTGCAGCGCCGCATTGATGCCACCCGTGGCAGCGGATCTGCATTACGCGAGCGCGAAGCAGGGGCCTTTTCCTCGGCGTATGGAGTAGATCTGTCCGGTGTCCGCGTGCACGTGGATGGTGAGGCAGACCGGTTGAGTCGAAGTTTGCAGGCCGATGCCTTCACCGTGGGATCCGATGTCTATTTCCGTGGTGGGAAGTACAAGCCGGGTACGTCTGACGGAGACCATCTCATCGGTCACGAACTCGCGCACGTGGCTACTGAGAGCGGTGGAGCGACTCGGTCGGTGCACCGGTTTATGTCACCCGATGATTTCTACGACATCACCTATGAGGGCATGTTCGCGCGACGTGCAAGTGCCCAGACGACTATTTATGCGATGCTCAACGAGTACCGGGCTCTTGCACCGGAGGGCTTCGTGCCGGATGAAAATCTTGCTCAGGCGGTTGCCAAGATCGAGGGAATGATCAAGATCGCCGAGGCCTACATGTCAGACCATGTAGACGAGAAGGGCAATCCTGATCCGAATCGTGCGAAACGGTACGCGGGCTTCCTCCGCTTCTACACCCAAGCTATGGACGCTGTAGAGGCGCTTGAAGACCGAGCAGACGGAGATGTGGATACGAGCGCGGTACCAGCTGATACGCGAGTTGCCGATCTCACAAAGCACTACATGGGCGATTCGGTCCCGTTGTTCGATAAGGCCGGTGCAGCCATGGAGGCCCTCCTCCCTGATGACGGCCAGTCGGCGTCATTCAAGATCGCAATCGAGATCCCGATTCCACCGGGGAAAGTCGGTGGCGAAATGTCGGTTGAGGGCGGCAGAGATGACGGAAAGTACGAACTGAAAGCCGAGATCAAGATCACTGGTGGCGTCGGTGTGGGAGTGGCCGAGATCGCGGCAGGTCTTGGTGGTTATGTCAAAGCCAAGGGCGCCTCAGCATCTCAAGCTGCTGGGCTCATGGGCTACGCGATGTATCGGCGCCTTGCTGAGTCAAACTTGGTGCCGTGGGAGGTTGAGGCCTACATCTTCGGTGGCTCTGCAAGCGACCGCGGAAAGCGCCGTGCTGAGCGCAAGATGAACAAAGTTGAGTCGGACGCGTTTGGCGAAGGTTCGGACGACGACAACTATGCGGAGTCGGGTGGATCGGCGAGTTTGGGCGTTGATGTCGGCGTTGGTGCCGCAACGCTGGGTGCCGAAATTGGAGGCACGGTAGGTAAACGTACCGACAAAGCATCCTTGGGTATGGCTGGGATGGAGGCCGGTTCCAAGAAAAAGAAGGCCGATTCTTGGGCAAACACACTGACCGGCGGCGCGCGTGGGGCGCAAGAATCCACAGGTCGCGAGACGAGAGGCCTGTCGTTCAAGGCGGGCTTGAAGAAGCCTTTTGAGGTCGGTCTGGAATTCGGAGCCAGTTGGATCGCTGAGATGTCCGAGGGTGGTAACAAGGTGATGAGTCTCAGTGGTATGGAACTCGGCCTGGTCTGCGAGGAGATTCCGCTGTCAAGTTTGCTGGGCGATGCCGGTGCTGAGTTGGCCATTACTGCCTTCGACAAAATTTCTACCTATGTCGGTGCCGCGAAAGAAGAGATTTGTGATGACAAGGAGGGCGCGTTCCTCGAGGCCCATGTCAACGAACAGATCGACGAGGCCAAGGGCAAGTTGCAGGAGGCATTCGAAGAGGCGGCTGGCATTAAGTCCGCGGAGGCACTTGGTTTCTCGATCGGGTACGACTTCACAGAGAAGAAACTGTCGTTCGACTTAACTCGAACCACCACCAAGACGTTGGATCTCGGCGTGGTGAGTGTGGAGGCCAAGCAGACTGAGAAAGCATTGAGTCTTGGCAAGAGCTTCAAAGGAACTGGCACAGATTCGGGTGACGCCGAGTGACGTCGATTCCGTTCCTCACCGAGCATGGTCAGATCGTCCTCGACCAGGTCGAGGTGCGCATCAAGGACGGCCATGCCGAGGTTGACGGCGTTGTGGACGCAGCAACATGGGCGCACATTGTGGACGGAAATCTCTTTTCAGCTTGGACGCGGACATCTGATGGAACGCTTGTTCCCGACTCAACTCCGGTCCGAATCGTGGTAACCGGTGCCGAAGAGGCCCTTGGCACTGGTGCACCGCCACACGCTGAGGATTTTGTGATCACTCGTGCGGAACGCCGCCTTGAGGGGGCGCCCGACGACGGTGAGGTGTGGGTTGGGGTCACCTATGGCACCGCCGACCATTTCGGCCCGGCGGTCGAGATGCTTGCCGAGTTGGGTTTCATGTCCGATGGCGGCTCCAGTGGGTCGCGAGTGTTCTCGGCAGGTGATGGTTCGCAGGTGATGCTGGGGGTCGACGACGATGCCTCACTGGCCACAGTGGTTGTCACCGCGCCGGTACTGGCCGCCCAGGGTGACAGCGCCGAGTTTGAAGTGCTGCGCCTCCTGAACGGCTTCAACGCCGGGTTCCCCGCGGGCTCTCTCGCTCTTGTCGATGGCGCGTTCCGCGTTGCCGAAGCCTTCCCGGTCTTCGACACCACCCCGGTTGCCGACACTCTCGAAGCCCTCGTTGGCGGTCTCGTTGGTCTCACCCAAATGGTGGCCGACGTGGTGCCGGCAGTGGCCGATGGATCAACGACTGCGCGCGATGCGTTGGCCCAGTTCTTCGGCTGACCCCACACGGGCGTCATCAGCGTTTGCCGATGCAGCGGTGAAGCTGCTCGCGGCAAATGCCGCTGACGGCGGGCGTGGCGACACCAAAGCGCTGAAGTCTGAATGGTCGGCGCTGCTCTCCAGCGACAACGATCCGGTGGTAGGCATCGCACGAGCGGCCGGATGTCCCGATGATGAGGTGGCAACGTTTGCGCTCTGTGTGGGAGTGGAACGCTCCATAGAACGCCAACGTGTGATCGAAGGCATTGCGCGTGACGGCGTCGGTGTGATCCGGGTGGGCATGATCGACCAGATCGCCTCCGACCAGCATCGCGGTGCAGCCACCGTGGGCCCTGATTCGCGCCTGGTGAGAGCGCGCTTGGTGTCGGTTGGGATCACCGGCCCGTTCGGGTCGCGACAGGTTTTGGTGCACCCAACGGTGATGTGGGGATTGGCCGGTGATGGTCGGCCCGATCCGGACCTGCCACCCGGATCACGACTGGTGGATCGCGGTGATCAACGTGGGGACCACACGTCCGTTCTCGTCACCGGGGTCGACCCGACGCGTCGGCGCACTCTGCTGCTGGAACACTTGGCCGGGTCGGCGGTGCTGGTTGTGCGCGACCCAGCCGAGCGACGTCACTGGGACGCTGCCGTGCGCGAGGCCACCTTGGCTCGGGCAGCACTCGTGGTGGAACTCACCGGTTCACTCGACACCGAGGGTGCTGCCGTGCTCGATGATGCCGACCATCTGGTGATCGGCGTATCGACGACCGCGGGGGTCGACCCCGAAATTCTGCCGCGCCGTGGCTGGGTGGAGTTCGCCGCTCCCGATCCGCAGGCCACCCCCGACGAAGTTGCCGCAGTCCTCGGTGCTGGTGTGGTGCATCCTCTCAGCGCCGACCAGTTGCGGCGTGTGCATGCCACGATGCCGCTCGTCGATCGCGATGTGACGCGTGCGGTGCGGCGCTTGGCTGATCATCGCCTATTTCAATTGGGGAACCGCACGGAACCGCGCCGCGGGTGGGACGACCTGATCGTCGGCGAGGAGGTGATGACCGAATTGCACGAGTTGACCTCCCGGTATCGATTCGCTGCGCAGGTGCGTGAGCAACCGGTTGTTGGTCGTCACGTGTCCCCCGGCGTATTGGCGGTGTTTGCGGGCCCGTCGGGTACGGGCAAGACACTGGCCGCGGAGGTGATTGCCAAGGAATTGGGCCTCGAGATGGTGAAGATTGATCTGTCGACGGTGGTGTCGAAGTACATCGGTGAGACCGAGAAGAATCTGGAAGAAGTCTTTGACGCTGCGTCAGTGGGTGGAGCCCTGGTGCTCTTCGATGAGGGTGACGCCATCTTCGGTAAACGATCCGAGGTGTCAGATGCACGCGATCGATACGCCAATATCGAAGTTGCCTACCTGTTGCAGCGGGTCGAGACCTTTGAGGGTTTCGTGATCATTTCCACGAACTTTGCCGGCAACGTCGACAGCGCCTTCCAACGTCGACTGCAGGCAATGGTGGAGTTCCCGGTGCCCGACGCCGATGCGCGTGAGCGGCTGTGGAGGTTGCATTTGCCGTTATCGATATGTGACACATCAGTGGACATCGCCGAACTCACCACGATCTCTCTTGCTGGTGGCAGCATCCGCAACGTGGCGGTCGCTGCAGCGTTCATGGCGGTGGAGCAGGGGGCTGATATCTCGCGCGACATACTACGTGTCGGTCTCGAACGCGAGTACCGCAAGTTGGGGCGCCTTGCCCACGGCCTGTTGCCGTGACGACTCAACCTGTTCGGACCATGCGCCGCAGCGACTGAGAAAACAGAGCAGCGCCAACGCGGCCGACGATGCCGCTGGCGAACCGTGGCAGATACGGCACATGAACATCTTCGCGCCAGGTGACGATGCTGGTGACCCCCGACGGACCCGGTGCGACGGTGAACTCGGCCTCGCCAACGAGGACCGGACCGAGTTTGTCGACGACGCATCGTCGTGGTGTCGACTCGGTGTCCATCTCACGAACCACCATGCGGTCCTCTAGCGCGAGTCGGCCCAGTCCTGACCATGCGGTGAACCGATTGGGGTCATCTGGGTCGACCTCCACTCGGGTCATCGGTACCCAGTCGGCATGACCGGGCCAGTCGATCAGCATCTCCCATGCCCGATCGGCGGTTAGGTCGAGGGTGCGTGAGAGCGAGAACTCAACACGGTTGCCGCGGCGCTGTGTGGTGGCAGTCTCCATACCGGTGGCAACCGCATGGATCGCTGGCTCATTCCGGAATCGGTCATGACCGGACCTGACCAGGGCCGGCGCGGGTGTGTCTGGGTCGCGGAACTACCCTCGGTCGCATCGATGCAGCAGAGGAGGATGCCATGTCGGACATGTTCGATCTCAGCGGACGGGTGGCGGTCGTCACCGGGGGCAGCAGGGGACTAGGCCGTGAGATGGTGCTTGCCTTTGCCGAGCACGGGGCCGATGTCGTGATTGCGAGCCGGAAAGTTGATGCCTGCTACGCGCTTGCCGCCGAGGTCATCGAACGCACCGGTCGCCGAGCGGTGGCCACGGCGTTTCACGCCGGCCGTTGGGATGATTGCGCGGCCCTGCACGAACTCGTCTACGCCGAATTCGATCGCTGTGATGTGCTGGTGAACAACGCGGGTATGTCGCCGCTATACCCATCGCTGACCGAGGTGTCCGAAGAATTGTTCGACAAGGTGATGTCGGTGAATTTCAAGGGACCATTTCGGCTGTCGGCTCTATTCGGGGCGTCGATGGCGGCGGCCGGTGGTGGTTCGATCATCAACGTGTCATCGATTGCCGCGGTGGCACCCAGCCCCGGCGAGTTGGTATACGCCGGGGCGAAGTCGGCACTCAACACGCTGACGACCGGTTTGGCACACGAGTACGGCCCGACGGTGCGTGCCAACGTCATCATGCCTGGCCCCTTTCTCACCGACATCGCGACGGCATGGGATATGGACGTCTTCAACGAACGAGCCGAGCGTGAGATCCCGCTGCGCCGCGGTGGGCAGGCCCATGAGGTGGTTGGCGCGGCGCTCTATCTGGCGAGCGAGGCATCGTCGTACACGACCGGAGCGGTGATCAAGATCGACGGTGGGCTTGCCCATCGTGCGGGATGATCGTTCCCTCGATCGCGAGAAGTGCTGCCTTTGCGGCAATCCCTCCGGCGAAGCCTGTGAGCTGACCGTTGGCGCCGATCACGCGGTGACATGGCACCACGATCGATAACGGATTGCGGCCAATGGCTCCGGCGACTGCTCGCACTGCTGAGGGTCGACCGATGTCGGCCGCGACCTCGGCGTACGTGCGGGTGTGGCCGTAATCGATGTGGGTGAGTGCCGTCCACACGGAATGCTGGAAGTCGGTGCCGTTGTGGGCCATGGGCACGTCGATGGTGGTGCGTCGCCCACTGAGCAATGCATCTATCTGTGATGACGCGGTGCGCAGCACGGGATGATGAAGAGGAGTTAGTGGCTGCGCGACGGTGAGTCCCGCTCTCCGCCATTCCTGTGGCTGTTCACTCCACAGAACGCCGACCAGAGCCTCGTCGTCGGCAACGACGATGACATCACCCATCGGTGAGTCGATTCGTTGCTGCACGAGGTGCCCGACAAGAGGCCGATACGACAACACGATCGCAGTATTACCCCGTCGCACGAGCCGATCAAGACGCAGTGTGGTGTTCGCGCTTGGGAGGAGTGGTAGGTGCGGCGCTATGACGAGTCGTGGCTCTGTGCCGCCCGACTCTGCATCCGGTCTCGATCCCCACGGGTACGCTGAGGAGAGCGGTGACCATTCGATCCGCTACCGATATACCCCCCATTTGCATCGGAGAACCCCCATGTATCGCTCTCTTGCTCGCTGGGCCTTTCAACACGGCCTCGTCGTCCTCGTCGCCTGGGTTGTTGCTCTTGTTGGCGTCAACGCTCTGGCCGGGGCCGTCGGTGCTGCCTTCTCCGGTGAGTTCTCCACCCCAGAGAGCGAGAGCTCACGCGGATTTGATGTGGTGTCGGAGTACTTCCCCGGTGCGGGCAGTGCATTCGGAGGGTCAATCGTCTTCACCGCCGCGGGTGGTGTCGACCGGGCCGATGTGACGGCGGCGATGAACGACATGTTCGCCGAGGTCGATGCGATCGAGCATGTCGCCGTCACCAACCCGTACACACCACTCGGCGAGAACCAGATCGCGCCCGGTGGCGAGATCGCCTTCGCCAGCGTGAATTTCGAGGTGAACGTCGATCAGACGTCGGCCTCTGAGATCGGTGCCGAGATCCGTGAGTTGATCCCCGACATCGACGGGCTCACCGTGGAGATCGGCGGTGCGGTGCTTGCCGAGTTCGAACCTCCGGAGAGTGAACTGATCGGCCTTGCATTCGCCATCGTGATCTTGGTGGTGTCATTCGGGTCGGTGATGGCGATGGGCATCCCGATTGGCGTTGCTCTCGCCGGGGTGGGCACCGGTGGCTTCGGTCTCGTCAGCTTGATGTCGAATGGCGTGTCGATTCCCGAGTTCGCGCCATTGATCGGCATCATGATCGGCCTTGGCGTGGGTATCGATTACGCGCTGTTCATGATCACGCGGTACCGCGAGCTCACCCGTGCGGGCGCAACACCGCTGGAAGCAACCGAAGGAGCGGTCGATACGTCGGGTCGCGCGGTTGTCTTCGCCGGTATCACCGTGGTGCTGTCGCTACTCGGGATGCTGTTGATCGGCCTGGAGTTCGTGGCCGGGCTCGGTATCGCGGCAGCCGCCACTGTTGCCGTCACATTGCTGGCATCGATCACTCTTGTGCCGGCTTTGCTCGGGTTGTTCCACGCCAAGGTCGAGGTCACCCGTTGGCGTGGCCTGCTCACCGGTGCATTCATTGCCATTGCCCTGCTCGGTGCGGGTCTGTCGCTCGGCTGGCTGGCCGCTGCCGGTGCACTACTTGCCGTCGCCACGTTGGTGGCGAGTCTTGCGGTGCGTCCCCTTCGCGCCCAGGTTCCGGTGCGGAAACCCAAGCCGTTGCGAGCCACCACCTCCTATCGCTGGAGCCGCGCGATCCAAGCGCGGCCATGGACGTTTGCTCTGGTCGGTGGCGGTGCGTTGGTGCTGTTGCTGATCCCGGTGTTCTCGCTGCGACTCGGTTTCTCCGATGAGGGCAACTACTCCGAGGAGACCACTACGCGACGGGCCTACGACCTGGTCGCCGAGGGGTTTGGTCCGGGCTTCAACGGGCCGTTCATCGCGGTGATCGAGACCTCATCGGCCGATGATGTGGCAATGGTGCAGGCGCTCCCTGCCGCGCTCGAGGCCGACCCTGGTGTCGCGCGGGTGGGTCAGCCATTTCCCAGCGATCTCACCAACGCGGCAGAGTCGCCTGCCTGGTTGATTCAGGTGATTCCCACCACGTCACCTCAAGACGAGGTCACGGTCGACACCGTGGAACGGCTTCGCGCCGAGGTGATTCCCGCGGTGGTCGGTGACTCGGAAGCGGTGGTGAGCCTGACCGGTGCCGTGCCGAGCAATATCGACTTCACCGACTATCTCGCAGGACGCATTCTGGTGTTCTTCGGTGCCGTGCTCGGCGTGTCGTTCTTGTTGCTCACCATGGTGTTCCGCTCGGTGCTCGTGCCGTTGAAGGCCGTGTTCATGAACGTGCTGTCGATCGCGTCGGCCTATGGCGTCGTGGTGGCGGTGTTCCAGTGGGGGTGGCTGTCGTCGGTGTTCGGGGTGGAACCCGCCCCGATCGAACCGTTCTTACCAATGATGCTGTTCGCGATCGTGTTCGGTCTCTCGATGGATTATGAGGTGTTCTTGCTGTCGCGGGTGCGAGAAGAGTTCGATCGCACCGGTGACGCGGTGAACTCGGTGGCCGACGGACTTGCCGCCACCGCTCGAGTGATCTCCGCGGCTGCCGCGATCATGGTGGTGGTGTTCGGCGCGTTCTTGCTCGAAGACGACCGCATCGTGAAGATGTTCGGTGTTGGGTTGGCCGTTGCGGTCCTGCTTGACGCCACCTTGGTGCGCATGCTGCTCGTCCCCGCCACGATGGCTCTGCTCGGAAGCCGGAACTGGTGGATTCCGAACTGGCTGGATCGCCTCCTGCCACACCTCAATGTGGAGGGCTCCGCCCATGTCCCATCATCGTCGGCCGCAGCCGAGGTGGTGGGAGCGGACGAACCAGAAGACGAACCCGTCAGCGTCTGAGCGTGGGCGCGGCATCGCCGCACCCAACTAGCGACGCAGGTCCTCTGCAGACTGGCGTACCTGCCAATCACGATCGGTAAGGGCTGCATCGATCGCGGCGTCTACCTCGGGTCCGTCAAAGGGAGCCAGCGCCAACACGGCGCGGCGCCGCACTGCCGGTTTGTCCGTGCACGCAGCAAGAATCGCAGGGAGGCCACGTTCATCGCCGATGGCCCCAAGAGCGGCGGCGGCTGATTCACGCACCAGGGCATCGTCGTGATGTTGCGCCAGACCGATGAGGCGCTCCAGCACCGCATCGGTGACGGTCACGTGTTCTCCTGCGCACCACGCAGCCACCTCGATCACCTGCTCGGCAGGGTCGTGCAACAGGGCGATAAGGGTGTCGGAGGTATCGGAGTGGGGTGCACGTGCCATTGCTTCGGCCACTCGACAGCGCACTTCCACATCGGGGTCGGTGGCCATACGGGCCAGCAGATCGGGTGCGGGGCCAGTGAGGCGAACCACGGCGCCCACAGCTGCCTCGCGCACGCTGGCATCGGCGTCGTCGAGAGCAGCAGTTGCCGCACCAAGGTCACCGCGATGGCCAGCGATCACGGCGTGACGGCGCCGGTCGGCCACATCGACGTCGTTGTTCATTGCGTCAACAAGTCGGTGAGTTCGACCACTGCCCACACCGCGGCGTAGCCGAGGATGATCGCGATGATGGTGCCGGTGAGCACGCTGATGCCACCGAGGGCACCCACGGCGATGATGCGGCGCAGCGGGCCGGGGGTGCGATGCGCCGGCGCGGGTTGTTGTTCAACGGGAACACCGCCACCACGTCGTGGCTCACGCAGCCCGCGGTGCCAACGCGTCGTCGCTCTGGCAGGCTTGGACCAGCCAGCCAGCACAGCAGCCAGCACCGCAAGGGCGGCGATGACCGCGGCCCTGGTGGTGAGGACCTCCACGGAGAGAGCAATGACCGACGACACGACGACCACCACGGTACCGGCCGGCGATGATGCTGTGGGGGCGCCCGGGGTGATGCCACCGCGCTGGCATCGCTGGTGGGCCATTCCATTGGCGGTGCTGTCGGTTGCGGTGGTGGTGTTGGTGGCTGTCGCCGCGGTTGCACCGGCGTCGCTGGTGGCGCGAGAACTCAACGAGCGCATCGACGAGATGCAACCCGCGCCGTATGCGCGCGTTCCCGCAGGCGCCTCGCCGATTACCGATCGCATCAGCATCTCATCGTCTGATCAACCGGTTCCCGAGCTGTACCCGCCGGCCGCCGACTTGATGCTGGTCACCATCACCGAACCGCGACAGTCGGTGTTGTCATGGTGGGTGGGTCGTGGTGAGCCGGCGGTGGTGCCGCTGACCAGAGAAGACAAGTTCGGTATCCGCACCCCGGATCAGCAACGGGTCTTCTCGTTGGAGATGATGAGGACGTCAGAAGAGGTTGCCCAATATGTGGCCTTCAGCCTGCTGGGCTATGACGCAGAGATTCTGCCCGGTGACGTGTTGATTGCCGAGATGGCCTGCATGGTGTTCAACGAGGCCGGCACCGCGTGCGAGGAGTACGCCCCGTCCGACGAGGTCCTCGACCCGGGTGATCGGCTGATCGAAGCCGATGGCGTGACCCTCAACTCGGTGGATGACCTCACCGCGGTACTCGGCGACCGCTCGCCCGGTGATGACATCGATGTGCTCGTGGAGCGTCGCGGCACGGGCGAGTTCCGGGTGCTAGTCGAGTTGACCTCGGCCCCTGGTGAGGACCGCACCATCGTCGGCTTCGTCCCCTTCGATACGCGGCGTATCTCGTTGCCCTTCGACGTCGATATCAACACCGGGTCGATCGGCGGACCGTCGGCTGGGCTCGCGTTCACGCTGTCGCTCATCGATCGCCTCACCGCCGGCGAACTCACCGGCGGGTCCGATGTGGCCGTCACCGGAACGATCGGCCTCGACGGATCGGTGGGCCCGATTGGCGGTCTCCCGCAGAAAGCCTCGGCGGTGGCGCAACGTGGAATCGGTCTGTTCCTGATTCCGGCGGCACAGTCCGCAGCCGATGTGGAGGCCGCGCGCACCGCAGCCCCCGGGCTGGAGATCATCCCGGTGGCCAACATCGTCGAGGCTCTTGACGCCCTCGTTGCCGCCGGAGGAGATCCGGTGGATATCACGGTTCGCAGCATCGGAAGTTGACACGCATGGTGCCTGGTAGGCGCCTACTGTTGTGCCATGTCCGATACGCAGCGTCCCGATCCCTCCGATCCGACGCGGATTCCGTCGGCAGCCTTCGCCACGGTGCGCCGCGGATGGGATCCCGATGGGGTGCGTGCATTTCTCACCGCAGTGGCGGCCGAGTTGCAACGTGCTCACGGTCGAATCGCGGAACTGGAGGCAGCTACGCCCGCCGCGGTTGATTTGTCTGCGCTTCCCGACGATGAGATTGCGCGTTTGGTGGGCGAGGAAACCGCGGCCGTGCTCGCAACGGCTCGTGAGGGTGCCACCGCGTTGAGATCGCGGGCCGAGGCCAAGGCAACCGAGTTACTCGACGAGGCTGCGGCTGAAGCAAATCGGGTCCGTGAAGCCGCATCAGAAGATGCTGCGCGACGTCGTGCAGAAGCGGCCGAAGTGGCTGCCGCAGAAATTACCGACGCCAAAGAACGTGGCCGCGAGATGGTGGCCGAGGCCAATCGGCATCGTGATCAGGTATCGGCCGCACTCGAACAGCGCCGGCGTGCCGCTCGCGACTGGGCTCAAGAGGTCGAGGTGGAGCAACGGCGCCTGCTGGAGGTGTTTGAGCGAGCCCGAGCGGTAGCCGACGATGTGGTGGCGCGGCTACGACCAGCTCCGGTGTCCACCGATGATGCCGATCTGCGTGGCGACACGCGAGCGGTTGTGGAGTCCGCGATCACCGCAGCCGGCGATGGTGGTGCCGCGGATGTGGCTGGGGGAGCGGTGTATGACGTCGCGGCCGAGGACGGCAGCGACGAGACCAATTCACCCGATGCCGGGGTCGACATTGCAGAAGAGGTATCGGTGACCGATGTGGTGGCGGCGGCCGAGAGCGCCGTCGACATCGAGGGTGACGATGGCGGCAGTGCCGATGCGGGGTCGAACGTGGTGCATCTCTTCGGTGCCGAACCCGCGCCCGGGGCTGCCACTGACGCAGCGGTGACATCTGAACCCGATGAGGCCGCCGACGGCGAGACCTCGGTTGGCGAGTTGTTCGCGAGGTTGCGCGACGAGATTGCCGATGGTGACGCAACGAACGAGGGTTCTTCGTCTGGTGATGGGGAGATGCCCAGCAGCGAGGACGCGGCAGCAGGGGAGACCGACGAGGGCTTAGATAATGGCCCGGTCGCTGCCCGTGACGCGGCGCTCAGTTCGGTGCTCACCCAGGCGGTGCGCAAGGCCAAACGCGTGCTGGCCGATGAACAAAACGCGGTGCTGGAGCTGCTGGCCGACGGAAACGGTGTCGGCGATATCGCCGACCTGGTGCCCGGGCCGGACGAGCACGCCGCCGGGTACATCGACGCGGTCGCGCCGATGTTCGACCGGGTGTGCGTGGTGGCGGCAGAACTCACCGGTGGCGAGACCCCGGCACCGAGCAGCGATGCCAGTCGGTGGGTGGTGACCGGCCTTGTCGACCCTCTCCGCGAGCGCCTCA